>JAEEGI010007713.1_pt1 | contig 24045 bp, 21 predicted proteins | sample 8958751 | NCBI WGS metagenome assembly JAEEGI01 (sample SAMN16246545, study PRJNA631951) | gut metagenome | biome: gut microbiome; feature: rumen; material: KS-attached | host: Bos | place: Iran: Karaj | collected 2018-10 | reverse complement strand
ATGCTATCAAAGTAGGTGCGAGCGATAGAGATAAATACATCGACAATTATATCAAGACGCTTACATATCTTGGCGAAGAAGACATACATACCGTATGCTACAATTTTATGCCGGTATTTGACTGGACGAGAACCGAACTTGCAAGAGTGAGAGAAGACGGTTCGACTGTAATGGCATATACACAGGATGCGGTGGATAAGATTAATCCCTCTGAAATGTTTAATTCGCTTAAGAGTGACTGCAACGGCTTTGTTCTTCCCGGATGGGAACCCGAGCGTATGGCTCAGGTAAAAGAACTGTTTGAATTATATAAAGATATCGATGCCGACAAGCTTTTCGACAATCTTGTATATTTCTTAAAAGCCATAATGCCCGTATGCGACAAGTACGATATAAAAATGGCAATTCATCCGGACGATCCCGCATGGAGTGTATTCGGCCTTTCGAGAATAGTTACCAACAAGGACCAGATATTAAAACTTTTAAATGCGGTTGACAATGTCCATAACGGAATTACATTTTGCACCGGTTCGTACGGTACGAGCTTAAACAATGATATAGTTGATACCATACATGCTTTGAAAGGAAGAATCCATTTCGCGCACGTAAGAAATCTCAAGTTTATCACGCCCACCAATTTCGAGGAAGCGGCGCATTTATCGAGTGACGGAGATTTCGATATGTATGCTATAATGAAAGCGTTGTATGATATCGGATTTGAAGGAATAATGAGACCGGATCACGGAAGAATGATCTGGGGCGAAAAAGCGATGCCCGGCTACGGACTTTATGACAGGGCACTCGGAGCCATGTATCTTCAGGGACTCTGGGAAGCTATTGAAAAAAATTCAAAACAATAAATTGCTTTATATGAGAAAGACCGGAAATTAATGTCCGGTTTTTCTTGCGAAAGAAGGTAGTATGAACACATACGAAAAAATCGAAAAATGCAAAATGATACCCGTAATAGCACTTGATAATGTAGCTGATGCCGTACCCCTGGCTAAGGCTTTGGTTGAGGGCGGACTTCCCTGCGCGGAAGTTACTTTCAGAAGAGAAGGCGCTAACCTTTGCATAAAAGCAATGAAGGAAGCATACCCCGATATGCTTGTCGGTGCAGGTACGGTATTAAATAAAGAGCAGGTGGATCTTGCAATTGAAGCAGGTGCGGAATTTATCGTAAGTCCCGGATTTGACGAGAACGTTGTATCTTACTGTCAGGAAAAAGGTATCTGCGTTATACCCGGTGTTTCGACTGCAAGCGAAGTTGCCAAGGCATATTCATTCGGACTTAACGTTGTTAAGTTTTTCCCTGCCGAAGCTGCTGGCGGAGTTAAGATGCTTAAGGCTCTTGCGGCGCCTTACAATATGATGCGTTTTATGCCCACAGGCGGTATAGGTATCGGCAATATGGCTTCCTACTATGTGCTTAAATGTGTTATCGCATGCGGCGGAAGTTTTATGATAGATTCCAAGGCAATTAAGGAAGGCGATTTTGAGAAGATTAAAAATCTTACAAAAGATGTGATATCTGCTCTGAATGCTCTCAACTCAAATGATAGTGTGGCTGATGATAAAAAAGAGAGCATTCAGAGTAATATAAACAGCGAAAAGAAAATTGATCTGTCCGGTTTATCGGACAAAAAGATTATAACATTCGGCGAACTGATGCTTCGTCTGGCACCCGAAGGATATTTAAGATTTGTTCAGGCGGATGCGTTTGAAGCGACATTCGGCGGCGGAGAAGCAAATGTAAGTATTTCTCTTGCAAACTTTGGCGCAAATACTTCTTTTGTAACCAAACTTCCTTCACACGAAATTGGTCAGATGGCAGTCAATTCTTTAAGAAAATACGGAGTAGACACGTCATTAATCGCAAGAGGCGGAAAGAGAGTAGGCATTTACTATCTTGAAAAAGGTGCATCACAGAGACCTTCCAAAGTTATATACGATCGTGCAGGTTCTGCAATTGCAGAGGCATCAAAAAATGATTTTGACTGGGATAAGATTTTTGACGGCGCAGGATGGTTTCATTTTACGGGCATTACTCCCGCACTTTCGGATGAACTTGCAGAGATATGTTTAGAGGCTTGCAGGAAGGCAAAAGAAAAAGGCATAATAGTCAGCTGCGATCTTAACTACAGAAACAAACTCTGGTCCAAAGAAAAAGCAGGCGAAGTAATGAATAAGCTTTGCCAGTACGTAGATGTCTGCATTTCCAACGAGGAAGATGCTAACGATGTATTCGGTATCAAAGCAGCCAATACAGATGTTACAGCAGGCGAGATTAATTCCGAAGGCTATAAATATGTTGCAGATGAATTAAAGAAAAGATTCGGTTTTTCATATGTTGCAATCACACTTCGAGAATCAATTTCCGCAAGCGACAACAGATGGGGCGCAATGCTTTATGACGGAAGCGATTATTTCTTCAGCAAGAAATACAATGTGCATATAGTAGATCGTGTCGGCGGCGGAGATTCATTCGGCGCAGGTCTTATCTACTCACTTATGCATAACGAAAGTCCCGCAGACGCAATCGAATTTGCAGTAGCCGCAAGCTGCTTAAAGCACTCAATCGAGGGTGACTACAATTTCGTTTCGGTGGATGAAGTCAAGAAACTCGCCAAGGGCGACGCTTCCGGCCGAGTTCAAAGATAAAAAGAGCCAAACGGGGACGGTTCTAAAATGGTAAAAAAGGCCAAAATAGAACCGTCCCCAAATGGTAAAAAAGGCCAAAATAGAACCGTCCCCAAATGGTTCATTGAGAGGATAGAGTATGGAATTAACATTAAATGGTATTAAGGACAGAGAAAATTGGGAAAAAGCCGGAATCAAAATGCCGGCTTTTGATATTGAAAAAATGAAAGAGGATACCGCGGAAAATCCCGTATGGATTCACTTCGGCGCGGGAAATATTTTCAGAGGTTTTATCGCGGTTTTACAGCAGAAACTTTTGGACGAAGGATTAAGTGATAAAGGTATAATTGCGGCGGACACATTTGATTTTGACATGATAGATAAAATCTATGTGCCTTTTGACAATCTTGCACTTTCCGTAGGTTTGAAAGCAGACGGCAATACAGATATGCGAGTAATAGCGTCAATTGCCGATGCAGTTAAATGTAACTTTGCCGATGCAAGTGAAAAAGAAAAGCTCGTAAAAGCAGTAAAAAACCCTTCTCTCCAGATGATTAGCTACACTATAACGGAAAAAGGTTATTCACTCAGAAACATGCAGGGTGATTTATTACCTGTTGTTGTAAGCGATATTAATGAAGGACCTGCAAATGCAAAGCATGCTATGAGCATCACTGTTGCTTTGCTTCTTGAGAGATTTAATGCAGGCGCATATCCTGTCGCGGTATGCAGTATGGATAACTGCTCACACAACGGTGAGAAATTAAAATCATCAGTTCTTGAAATTGCTAACGAATGGGAGAAGAAAGGCTTTGTTTCAAAAGAATTTATCGAGTATATTTCCGATGAAGAAAAAGTTTCTTTCCCCTGGAGCATGATTGATAAAATCACTCCGAGACCTGCGAAGTCAATAGAAGAAATGTTAAACGAAAAAGGCATTGAAAACATGTCTGCAATCGTTACGGATAAAAATACTTTTATTGCTCCTTTTGTGAATGCTGAAATTCCCGAATATCTTGTAATCGAAGACAGATTTCCAAACGGTCGTCCGTCTCTTGAAAAGGCAGGAGTTTATTTTACGGACAGGGATACCGTAAACAAAACTGAAAAGATGAAAGTAACCACATGCCTTAATCCTCTTCATACTGCAATGGCTGTATTCGGGTGTCTTTTAGGATATAATCACATCGCAAAAGAAATGCAGGATGAGGATATCAAAAAACTTGTAATGAACATCGGTTACAGGGAAGGTCTTCCCGTAGTAGTTAATCCGGGAATTATAGATCCTAAAAAATTTATCGATGAGGTAGTAGAAGAGCGTCTTCCGAATATGTTCATTCCCGATATGCCTCAGAGAATCGCAACCGATACAAGTATGAAAATACCCATCAGATTCGGAGAGACAATTAAGTCCTATTATTTCGCAGAAGACAGAGATGTTAATGACTTAACATTTATTCCTCTGGCAATAGCTGCATGGCTCAGATATCTTTTAGGAACGGACGATAACGGAAATCCTATGGAAGTAAGCTCGGATCCGCAGCTTGATGATTTGCAGGACAAACTGTCCGGAATAGTATATAATGATGTAAATACTTATAACGGTCAGATAAAAGATATTCTTGCAAACGAAAATATTTTCGCAATAAATCTCGTTGAAGCAGGTTTATCCGAAAAGATTGAAAACATGTTTAAGGAAATGTTAAAAGAAGGCGCTGTAAGAGCCACCCTTCATAAATATGTTGAAATGTAATTAAGAATCCTGACCGGCGGACAGGAGACATTAATGAAAAAAACAATGAATTCCATAGGCTGGAAATACGGCCTTATGGCAATCGCTTACATCACGCTTAATTTCGGAATCTCCTTTATTTTGAACTGGCTGGCTCCGAATTTTACAGAGAAAAATGCGATACTTCTTACTTATGCGATGATAATCTTTACCGTCGACATAGTTTGTTTTCCGCTGATATTTCTACTTACTTCAAAAATGCCCAAAGCCGAGATTGAGAAAAAAAGACTCGGCTTTGGTAAATTTCTTTTATGCGTTCTGATAATGTACGGTCTTATTTTAATCGGTGCAGTTATAGGATCGTGCTTCCATTTAGTTCTTACACTTCCTTTCCAGAATGAAGAAAGTTCCGAGCTTGCAAAACTTCTGATGGAATCAAATTCTTTCTTAAGAATTCTTATTGTCGGCATAATAGCTCCGATTTTTGAAGAACTCATTTTCAGAAAAGTTCTTGTCGACCATGTTGCTCCCAAGGGAGAACTCGCTGCAATTCTTGCATCGGGAATAATGTTCGGCCTTTTCCACGGCAACTTTCAGCAGTGCTTTTTTGCCGGCCTGATCGGATGTCTTTTCGCATATATTTATCTGAAAACTGGAAGAGTAATTTATACAATTCTTCTTCATATGATTTTAAATACAGTAACGAGCAGTATTACAATCGAACTCATCAAATGGGTTTATAGGGTAGCTGAAAGAGCAGGAATCAACCTGGATGCAACATCGTCAGAAATGATTAACTACAGTACTTCGGCTATTGAAGCACTCGCTATTCCGACAATGGCATTGCTCGGATGGGTATTCTTACTTTTCTTCGTTATGCTTGCGGGACTTATTACTTTTATCGTTGTTGCATGCATGAAAAAAATTAAGATTAACCGCAAAGAGGAAGATCCTTCTTTCAAGGAACAGGCTGCAAGCCTTGTCACATCTCCCTGCATGTGGATTTTTTATGCGGTAGCGGCAATTATGTTTGTAGCGGAATATCTTCCGCCTATTATAGAATTCTTTAAAAACTGAGATTTCCGGAGGAATGTATGGATTTTATGCGTGAGGCCTTAAAAGAGGCATACGAAGGAATAAATAACCGTCACGGCGGACCGTTTGGATGCGTCATCGTAAAAGATGGTCAGATCATCGGTCAGGGCCACAACAGAGTGCTCATAAAACACGATCCGACCTGTCACGGAGAAATGGAAGCAATCAGGGATGCCTGCGAAAAGACCGGAAGCCATGATTTGACAGGCTGCGAACTCTATACCACGGCAGAACCCTGTCCAATGTGTCTCGGAGCAATACTCTGGGCTAACATTGCTAAGGTTTACTACGGCTGTAATGTAAACGATACCGACAAAATAGGTTTCAGGGACGATAAGTTTTATGATTTCTTTAACGGTGAAAAAAACATCTTAACGCTTGAGGAAAGCGACAGAAAAGAGTGCAAGAAACTCTTTGATGAGTACATAAAAGATAAAAAGGCTCAAAGATATTAGCAAATAAAAAACCGGTGTAAACACCGGTTTTTTAAATATTCTTTTGGATTATGAGTTTTGTCACGATATGGATTCGGGATATTTCGGGTAAATCTGATTTTTGATATCCTGCATCTTTGAATCCATTTCCGTGATGGTGGTTGCACAGTCTAAAAGCTGTGCGTAAATTGCCTGAGAGATTTCTTCGGTCAGGTCTTTTTTGTAACGCATCTCGTGTTCGAGACTTGCCCAGAAGTCCATGGCGATTGTTCTAAGCTGGACTTCGACCTTAAGATATTCCTTGTGCTCTGAGAAGAATACGGGTATTTCCACGATCATATGATAGCTTCTGTAGCCGTTGGGCTTGGGTGCGCGGATGTAATCCTTGTAATTAACAAGTTTGATGTCATCCTGCTTAAGTATCATGTCGGCGATTTCATAGATATCGTCCACGAAAGGACATATAACTCTGATACCTGCCACGTCGTGTATTTCATCCTGAATGTTGTCAAATGAAAACTCTAAATTTTTTCTGTTCAGTTTATCCCGTATGCTCTGTATGGTTTTGATTCTCGAGTAAATCGCATGAATAGGATTTCTTTTATTTTTTATCTGAAGTTCTTCGTTTAAGACTTCGAATTTGGTACGAATCTCCTTAATCGCACAGGAATACTTGGTCATGAGTTCTTTATACTGATCGAGAACCTGTACAAGTTCTTCGCCTGAAAGCTGGTCCTTGAGCTCGTTGATCAGCATAATGTTTTCTTCGCTCTGCATCGTAAAACCCCCTTGATTACATGTACTTATTTTATCATAGAGGCGGTTAAAAGTGTATAGCAATTATGTAAAATTTGTGTTAACATATGGTGTGGCTAAAAAAGCCTTTGTAGTAATAAATTGAAAAATGTATAGGGTAAAAAATCAGGCTAAATCATATACATTAAGGAGATATTGAAATGCTTGAATTGAAGAATGTTTCTTATGAAGTGTCGGATGAAAACGACAACAAAGAAATATTAAAAGACATCAGTTTTACAATCGATGAGAGATTTGTGGCAATCACCGGACCTAACGGCGGCGGCAAATCCACACTTGCCAAGCTTGTGGCAGGTATCATAAAACCCACATCGGGCAGAATTTTCCTTGACGGAAAAGATATTACGGATTTAAGCATTACCGACAGAGCAAAAAGCGGTATCAGCTTTGCGTTTCAGCAGCCGGTAAGATTTAAGGGCATTACGGTAAAAGATCTTATCAGATTTGCCGTAGGACATGACATTTCGACTACCGAAGCATGTGCGTATCTTTCCGAAGTAGGTCTTTGCGCAAAGGATTATATCAACAGAGAACTTAACGCATCATTATCAGGTGGCGAAGCAAAAAGAATTGAAATTGCGATGACCATGGCAAGGGGAACATCGCTTTCAATCTTTGACGAGCCCGAAGCAGGCATTGACCTTTGGAGTTTTCAGAGTCTTATCAAAGTCTTTGAACATCTTCACGAGAAGGCAGGCGGAAGCATAATCATTATTTCGCATCAGGAGAGAATCCTTAATATTGCAGATAAGATTATCGTTCTTGCGGACGGACAGATCAAAGATATGGGAACGAGAGATGCAGTTTTACCCGGACTTTTAATGAACGGTCCGGCATGTGAAAAACTGACAGAAAAATTGTAGGAGGCCGAGATGGATAAAATTACCAAAGAATTACTCGAACAGGTTGCCGGTCTTCACGAAATCCCCGTTGGTGCTTACAACATCCGAAAAGACGGTGAGCTTTACGGAAGAAACGTATCGGCAAATATTAATATTGTTACCAAAACAGACAAGCCCGGAATTGACATTATCGTAAAAGACAACACAGTCAACGAAAGTGTTCATATTCCCGTTATTATCGCACAGTCAGGTTTAAAAGAAGCTGTTTACAACGACTTTTTTATCGGCGAAAACTGTGACGTTACGATTATCGCAGGCTGCGGTATTCATAACGGTGGAAAGGATGCGAGCGAGCATTCGGGCATTCATTCCTTTGATGTAGGCAAAAATTCAAAAGTTAAATATGTCGAGAAACACTACGGACAGGGCGAAGGCACGGGCGAGAGAATCATGAATCCTCAGACCAACATCCTTCTTCGCGAGGGCTCTTACATGGAAATGGATACCGTTCAGATAGAGGGTATCGATTCCACCAAGCGTGAGACCAGAGCAAAGCTTATGGATGATGCAAAACTTGTCATAAAAGAAAAGATCATGACGCACGACAAACAGAAGGCTGAGACTGATTTTAGCGTAGATCTCGATGGTGTAAATTCAAGCGCAGACCTCGTATCAAGATCTGTAGCAAAGAATGAATCCACACAGTTCTTCAGATCCGAGATAAACGGAAATGCCGAATGCCACGGACACAGTGAGTGTGATGCGATTATAATGGATAATGCATCCGTTAAAGCACTTCCCGCACTTACCGCCAACAATGTGGAAGCTTCACTTATTCACGAAGCTGCCATCGGTAAGATTGCAGGCGAACAGTTAATCAAGCTTATGACGTTAGGCTTAAGCGAAGAAGAAGCTGAAAAAGAAATAGTCGCAGGATTCTTAAAGTAAGTTTATAAAGTGCCGGCGTGTGACGTCGGCACTTGTTTATTTTGGAGAGTGATATGAAAAAAGGCAGTGATTTTGTTAAAAACTTAATACTGTGCATCGTTTCTTTTATGAGCATTATAGTGGTATTTGCGGTGGGAATGATTTTCATAAAAGATGCAGCAGACGAAATAGGCCTCATGGAAAAAGGTTACAGGAATCTTTGCCAGGTAAATGTTTATGCGGGTATTAAAAACGGCCGCGGAATCGTCATTGATACTACCGAAGATTATATCGATATAGTTACATCCAAGCACCTTGTAAGTGAAGAAAACAAAGTCAGTATCGAGTTTGGAAATAAGGGAAAGGTCGATGCCGAAGTCGTGTATTATTATCTTAATACCGATGCTGCGATAATAAGGGCTATGAGGGAAGATTCGGACTTTTATATTAAAGGCGCAAAAGCTCCCGAGATTATGTCAAAAAGTGATTATGAATCAATACCTTTAAGCAGAAGCGTTTATTATTCCAAAGATATTTATGATGTTTCTCTGGATGTCGCAGAAGGAAAATGGCTTTCTTCGGATGAATTTGTCTATGAATTAAGTGAAGACGTCGGACTTTTTATGGGAGATGTTCTTCCGGGAATGTCCGGCGAAGGTCTTTTTGACGGGGAAGACAGATTAATCGGAATGATTATAGCAGCTAACGAAACCGAAGGTGCGGTAATCCCTGCGTATGAATTAAGAAACGAATATATGAGTTTTAAGATTGCTGAGTAAAAGGAAAAAGAAAATGAACAATACCCTTAAATATTTTAAAGAAATATGTGCGATACCTCACGGTTCATACAATATTGATAAAATTAGCGACTATCTCGCAGATTTCGCTCATAAAAACGGTCTTAAGTACAGACAGGATGATCTTAAAAACGTCATCATTTGGAAAAGTGCGTCCGAAGGTTACGAGAACGAGCCCGGAATCATTCTTCAGGGTCATATGGATATGGTGGCCGTAAAAGATGAGGGCGTAGAACTTGATCTTGAAAAAGACGGTCTTATCTTAGAAGAAAAGGACGGCTATCTGTACGGAAAAGGCACATCGCTTGGCGGAGATGACGGAATAGCCGTTGCAATGGCACTTGATATTTTAACAGACGATTCATTATCGCACCCTTCGCTTGAATGCATTTTTACGGTCAACGAAGAGGTCGGAATGGACGGTGCGATGGGCATCGACTTATCTGACATAAACGGTAAATATCTTATAAACATCGATTCTGAAGAAGAGGGCGTGATTACAACATCCTGCGCAGGCGGTGTAAGACTGCTTTCTCTGCTTGAAGTAAAAAGAGACGTAAAAAGACACGGCTCAATGTATTCCGTTGAATTTAAGGGCCTTAAAGGCGGTCATTCGGGTACTTCCATCCATGAGGGCAGGGCGAATGCGTGCATAGTGCTCGGAGAACTCCTAAAAGAGCTCGTAAAAAAAGGCCAGACCGATCTCGCAGGCATCTACGGCGGCGAAAAAGACAATGCAATTCCCGCATATGCTTCAATGCTCATTGATACGGACATCGATACCGATGATTTTGTAAATATAATCAATGATTTTGACCAAAAGATAAATGATAAGTATAAAGGCATCGAGGATGAAATAAAAATCATCGTAACACCCGTGACCGAAGAGTCTGCATGCGATACGCTCTGCATTGACAAGACAGAAGTGATTGCGGAGATTCTGACAGAAATCCCCGACGGTGTTATCAAAATGTGCTCAGGCATAGATATGGTTGAAACAAGTCTTAATTTAGGTGTTATGAGACTTGATGACGAAGGCTTTAAACTGGATTTCTGTTTAAGAAGTTCCGTGGCAAAAGAAAAAGAAGATATAAAAGAAAAACTTGGAACCATATTAGCGAAGAAGGGCTGTAAGCTTGCTTTGACAGGAGATTATCCCGGCTGGGAGTTTAATCCTGACTCGAAACTTACTAAAAGATTTGTTGAATGCTACAATGACCAATACGGTCAAAATCCCGTAGTTACAGGCGTTCACGCAGGTTTGGAGTGTGGAATACTCATTGAAAAGAAAAAAGAACTCGATGCCGTATCTGTCGGTCCCAATATATTAAATATTCATACCACGAGGGAAAAACTTGATCTTGCAAGCGTTGAAAGAACGAGAGAACTTGTTATAAAAGTTATGCAAATTAAGGAGAATTAGTTCTTTTTATATTTATTATTTTATTATATAATAAAGATTGGCAAGCAAAAAAGTGTCGAGGGGACACTTCTTCCGGTAAACAAAAATCGGATATTTAGGGAGGTTATGAAATGTACGGTAAATTTTGGGCGCTTATTCCGCCCGTGGTAGCCATTGTCTTGGCGCTTATCACCAAAGAAGCTTATTCATCACTTTTTGTCGGCATTATTATCGGTGCTTTGTTCGTAGCGGGATTTAATCCTATCGGAACGATTGATACCATTATTAACGACGGCCTTATCACCGCCATAATGGATAATGCCGGTATTTTCTTATTCCTTATTCTTTTAGGAATTATCGTTGCACTTATTAATATGTCCGGCGGTTCCGAAGCATTCGGAAGATGGGCAGAGAAGAATATTAAGACAAGAGTCGGTGCACAGATTTCAACTTTTGTTCTTGGTGTTTTAATTTTCGTGGACGATTATTTTAACTGCCTTACAGTCGGCTCGGTTATGAGACCGATTACCGATTCAAAAAAGATTTCAAGAGCCAAGTTGTCGTATCTGATTGATGCCACAGCGGCTCCTATTTGTATGATTGCACCCATTTCTTCATGGGCTGCGGCAGTTTCGAGTGTAGCTAAAGATATGAATACGGGAATTAACGGTATTCAGCTTTTCTGCAAGGCTATTTTCTTTAACTATTATTCACTTCTTACATTTATTTTCATCATCGGACTTGTACTTCTTAAATTCGATTTCGGTCCCATGAAAAAATATGAGGAAGAAGCCTTAAAAGGAAATATCGGAGGACTTGACAAGAAGGATGAAGAAAAACCTAATTCGAAGGGTAAAGTTATAGATCTTATTCTTCCCGTAGCAGTTCTTATTATTACCTGCGTAGTCGGTATGATTTACATCGGCGGTTTCTGGGGCCCTGTTGCATTTTTAGGTGAAGATGCTCCCGATAATGCATTTAACTTTATCAATTCTTTCGCAGATACGGACTCAACCATCGGACTTCCCTGGGGCGCTGTTATTGCCCTTGTAATTATTATTGCTTATCTGCTTTTAAGAAGAGTAATCAAATTCAAGGATGCTATGGAATGTCTTCCTAAGGGATTTAAGGCAATGGTTCCCGCTATGTTAATCCTTACACTTGCCGTATCTCTTAAGAATATGACCGGTGCACTTGGTGCGGCAGAATTTGTAAGCGGCCTTATGGAAGGTGCTGCAGGCGGATTATATGTATTCCTTCCCGCAGTTATCTTCATAGTTGCATGCTTCCTTGCATTTGCAACGGGTACTTCATGGGGTACATTCGGTATTCTGATTCCGATTGTAACTGCTTTGTTCCCGCCCGAAAGTACACTCTTTATCATCGGTATCTCTGCTTGTCTTGCAGGTGCTGTATGCGGCGATCACTGCTCACCTATTTCGGATACAACAATTATGGCTTCGGCAGGCGCACAGATTCAGCATGTAAACCATGTATCATCACAGCTTCCTTACGCACTTTCTGTAGCGGCTGTTTCATTCGTAACATACATAATTGCAGGTCTGATTCAGTTGTTTGTTACAAACTTCGTACTTAATGTAGTATTAAGCCTCTTAATAGGCGTTGTGCTTACCATCGGAATGCTCTTTGTATTAAAGGCAATTTTTGGCAAAGAAAAGAAAGAAGCAAAGGCTGAAGCATAGTATTTTTCTAATAAAACCGATACGGATTGTAGCTTCCCTGTAAATTAACAGGGAAGTTACAATTTGTTTACATTTTATGTCAACGTCATAATTGACTTTCTTTTATGAGGAGTTATAATTATTATAAGAAAGTGATCAGGGGGAAATAAACATGGCATTCGGAGCTAAAAAGGATACCGCTTCCGCTGAAGTTAAGTCGATTGAAGCATCATTAAAACAGGTGGAAGATTCCGAGAAAAGAATGATTTATCAGCTCGGAGAACTTTTCTATGAATCCAACAAAGACAACGAAAGTATTGATGAGATTTACAAGGAAAAAGTAGATACCATTAAGAAACTTGAATATAATGCTAAAGTCTGGAACAACCGCAAGTTAAAAACACAGGGATTGAGAATGTGTGACAACTGCGGAAACACATTACCGTACGACAGTTCATTCTGTAATAAGTGCGGATATAAATTACAGCCTGTTTCGGAGGAATTGGTAATCATCTAAGCAAGTCTAATCATTAATTACAGGAAGGGGATTTTCGATATGGCTGCTGCTAGTGAATATTACATTGCTCACAATACACGGACCGACGAGTATCTGGCAGAGAAGAAACTTTTGGGAAGATTCTACATGACACCGGATATTACAGCCGCGGTGAAGTGCAAAGATGAGATGGATTTAAGAAGAAAAATCGATAAGGCAAATGTGGATTACAAATCCATGCTTGTAATCGAAACAATCAAAGTTTACTAAAAAAAGTCTTTCAGGGATAGAAGGGCTTTTTTTATTTCATAAAAGTCTTTACTTTCGTGCTTTAAAGTGGCATAATAAAGACTGTCGCGAAAAAGAAAGTATTAAGGAGAATTTTTATGCCTATTACAGAATTACTGGACAGAAACAGCGAACAGTACGGTTCTGACGTATGTCTCGTTGAGATCAATCCTGAAATTAAAGAAGTAAGACGTGTGACATGGAAGGAATATGAACTGATTGAGCCTAATCCCGTTACACATTACAGAAGAGAAATTACCTGGAGTGTTTTCGAAGAGAAAGCAAACAGATTTGCAAATATGCTTATTTCCAGAGGTGTTAAGAAGAACGATAAGGTTGCGATTCTTTTGATGAACTGCCTTGAGTGGCTTCCCATTTACTTTGGTATTTTAAAAACAGGTGCTATCGCTGTACCTCTTAACTTCAGATACGCTCCCGATGAAATTGAATACTGTCTTAATCTTGCAGAGGTTGATATTCTTGTATTCGGTCCCGAATTTATCGGTCGTGTGGAAGAAATCGCAGAATCAATTTCAAAGAACAGACTTTTATTCTATGTAGGCGATAACTGCCCGAGTTTTGCAGAGGATTACACATCACTCGTTGCAAACTGCTCCAGCCAGAGACCTGATATCAAGCTTACGGATGATGACTATGCTGCCATTTATTTCTCATCAGGCACCACAGGCTTCCCCAAAGCTATTCTTCATAAACATCGTTCACTCATGCATTCATGTGCGGTAGAGCAGAACCATCACGGTCAGACAAGAGACGATATATTCCTTTGTATCCCTCCTCTTTACCATACGGGTGCGAAGATGCACTGGTTCGGCTCACTTTTATCCGGATCAAAGGCAGTGCTCCTAAAAGGTACAAAGCCCAAAACAATTTTAGAGGCTGTAAGCAATGAGAAATGTACCATTGTATGGCTCCTTGTTCCCTGGGCTCAGGATATTCTTGATGCAATCGATTCGGGCGAAGTAAAGCTTGAAGATTACGATCTTTCAAACTGGAGACTGATGCACATCGGTGCACAGCCTGTTCCGCCTTCACTTATTGCAAGATGGAAGAAGATTTTCCCGAACCATCAGTACGATACCAACTACGGTCTTTCCGAATCAATCGGACCGGGCTGCGTACATCTTGGTGTTGAAAACATCAACAAAGTCGGCGCTATCGGTAAGGCAGGCTACGGCTGGGAAGTTAAGATTGTAGACGAAAACAGAAACACTGTTAAAAGAGGCGATGTCGGAGAACTCGCTGTTAAGGGACCCGGCGTTATGGAATGCTACTACAACGATCCGAAGTCAACTGCAGAAGTACTTGCAGACGGCTGGCTCTTTACGGGTGATATGGCTATGGAAGACGAGGACGGCTTCATCTTCTTAGTAGACAGAAAGAAAGATGTCGTTATCTCCGGCGGTGAAAACATTTACCCCGTACAGATCGAAGATTTCTTAAGACAGCATAACGCTATTAAGGACGTAGCTGTTATCGGTATTCCCGATAAGAGACTCGGTGAAGTTACCGCAGCTATCATTGAAATCAAGAACGGATTTACTCTTACGGAAGAAGAAGTGGAAGAGTTCTGCCACAAGCTTCCGAGATACAAGAGACCTAAAAAGATTATCTTTGCCGATATTCCGAGAAACCCGACCGGTAAGATTGAAAAGCCCAAGCTTCGTGCAATCTACTGCGTAGAGAATCTTGTAGCGGCTCAGAACGAAATCAAACAGTAATAATAAAAGCCTTCGGAAATCCGAAGGCTTTTTTGTTCTTAAAATTAAATCGCGATTTTATTCTTTGTAGTTAATAATCGCATCGATGATCTCGGGAATCTTTGCATCCATTTCTTCATCGGAGAGCTGGCAGGTACCTACGGCCTTGTGTCCGCCGCCACCGTACTTAAGCATCAGTGAACCTACGTCAACTTTGGATGTTCTGTTTAAAATGCTGTAGCCGACTGCGCATGAACAGCCTTTTCCGCCTTTGCCGTTTACAATCCACATGGAAATGTTCTGCTCAGGATACATTGAATAAATCATAAAACGGTTGCCCGAATAGATGGGATCCACATTTCTCATATCGGAGATGATTAAATCACCTTCGACTCTGGTATGCTCAAGTACCATTTTCTTAAAGAGTGCTTCCTGTTCGAAGTAAACATCGATACGCTCTTTTACATCTGGCAGTGCAAGAATCTCTTCGGTATTCATCGTACGACATGCTTCCATCAGATTTTCCATCAGCTGATAATTGGAAATCGTAAAATCTCTCCATCTGCCAAGGCCGGTTCGGGGATCCATCAAAAATCCGATTAATATCCAGCCCTTGGGATTCTGAATATCGTCAATCGTAAGATTGGCCGAGTCAACTTTGTCTACGGCATCAAGCATTTCGTCAAAATGAGCGAATCTTTCGTGACCGCCGTAGTAATCATAAATAATTCTGGCGCAGGAAGGAGTCACACGGCTCTCGCCTTTGTATTTGCCTTCCAACTGATTTCTTTCGAATTCACTTGAATGATGATCGAACCACAAACCGCACCCTTCAACGAAAGGAACATTTGCAAGAACATCATTTTCGTTTACTTCAACAAGCCCGTCCTGAAGATCCTTCGGATGAGCAAATTTCCAGCTGTCTATTATGCCTGCTTCTTTTAGGAGCGCGCCGCATGCAAGACCGTCAAAATCCGAACGTGTAATAAGTCTCATATCTTCCCCTTTTTACATTTAAATCTATGGTTTCCCACACAAGAAAATTATAATTAAAAAAAAGCGTTTTTTCAACAACCTGATAAATATACTTGCAAAGAAACGAAAATGTAGTATAATACAGATAATTAATTCATACATCTTGAATAGGTTGCACAAAGATTGCATCATTTTCATTAATTCTATTGAAGTTATTCATAAAATATTCCCGGTTTATTTAAACAAAGAATATTATTTTTGCAGGAGGGTTATTAATGCGAGAAAAATATAATACTTTAAAGATTACAGATTTAAGAAGTATTGTTAAAGGAATGGGTATTAAAGGTACCAGTGCCATGAACAAGGAAGAACTGGTGGATATTCTTGTTGAAAAAGAAAAAGAGTATAACGGCGTCACCATAAAAGAAAAAGAAGAGAAAAAACCCGCACCGGTTAAGGAAGTTTCGGAACCTGCACCTCAGGAAACCGAAGAGAAAGAATATTACGATAACAACCTCGTAGTATTCGGAGCTCCCGGATTTGAGCAGGAATACGATCCGAGACTTGACAGCAACAATACTGTTACGGGTATCGTTGAAGTAATGCAGGACGGCTTCGGATTTATCAGAAGCGACAATTACATGTCTGGTGATTCCGATGTTTATATCCAGCACGGCATCATTAAGAAATTCGGTTTAAGAACCGGAGATATCGTTACAGGAAATACCAAGATTAAAAGTGATAAAGAAAAATTCTCGGCTCTTTTATACGTAACCAGAATTAACGGCGGTAAACCCGAGTCAATTGCGAACAGATATAAATTCGAAGACATGACTCCGATCTTCCCCAATGAAAAGATAAGACTTGATATTCCCGGTGCGCCGGTATCGATGAGAATAGTTGATCTTGTTTCACCTGTCGGCAAGGGACAGAGAGGTATGATTGTATCCCAGCCCAAAGCAGGTAAGACAACGCTTCTTAAGGATATTGCAAAGAGTGTGCTTTACAACAACAGAAAAATGCACATGATCATCCTTCTTATCGATGAAAGACCTGAAGAAGTTACAGATATTAAAGAAGCCATCAAAGGCGAAAACGTAGAAGTTATTTATTCAACATTTGACGAAACACCCGAACATCATAAAAAAGTTGCGGAAATGGTAATCGAACGTGCAAGAAGACTGGTAGAGTCCAAGCAGGACGTAATCATTTTACTTGATTCAATCACAAGACTTACCAGAGCATACAACCAGGTTATTCCTCCTTCGGGAAGAACATTATCCGGCGGTCTTGATCCCGCAGCGCTTCATATGCCCAAGAAATTCTTCGGTGCAGCAAGAAACATGAGAGAAGGCGGAAGCCTTACAATTCTTGCAACTGCACTTGTTGATACGGGTTCCAAGATGGATGATGTTGTATACGAGGAATTTAAGGGAACAGGTAACATGGAACTTGTTCTCGACAGAAAACTTTCCGAAAAGAGAGTATTCCCCGCTATCGATATTCCGAAGTCCGGTACCAGAAACGAACATCTTTTATTAACAGCGGAAGAACTTACGGCAATCAGTGCCATGAGAAGAGGCTTTAACGGACTTAAACCCGAAGAGGCTGTTGACAAGGTAATCGATTTGTTCTCGAAAACCAAGAATAATGATGAGTTTGTAGCGATGATGAACAAAGCAAAGTGGTTTTAAAAAATCTCTTGCATAAAGAAAATCACCGTGATATAATTATCAAGCATTTTGTGAAATTTATGGAATTCAATATAGAGAGGTGAGTTGAAATGAGAGAAGGAATTCATCCTGAGTACTATCAGGCGACAGTGACCTGTAACTGCGGAAACACATTTGTAACAGGTTCCACAAAGAAAGATATTCACGTAGAAGTTTGTTCGAAGTGCCACTCTTTCTACACAGGACAGCAGAAAGCCACACAGGCTCGTGGCCGTATCGATAAGTTTAATAAGAAGTACGGTGTGGAAAGCAAATAGTTGTGTTAAAGAGGTTGAGGTATATGATATCTCAACCTATTTTATTATTATGCAGTATTTAATACGACTAATTGCGGAGATACCATGGGCAAGAAAAAAAGAAGGAGAAAAAAGCATAGCAGCGGTCTGACCGAAAAGCCTTTGTTCGAAGGCGTTCTGACAAAGAATCAGAACAAATACGCAATCGAATTCAGAAAAGGCGACGGCGAGCTTCAGACAGTTGTAAAGGACGCACAGGCTAACCCTGACAGACTGATTTACAAGATTCCGTTTGTCAGAGGTATTTTTGTGTTGGTAAATAATCTTATATTTGCTCTTGAATCCCTGGAATTTACCGCAGATGCATTCGGAAACGATACAACAAAAGAGACCTTTATTGACAGGATTTTAAGAAGAATCTTCGGCAAGCATATCAATATGATTGTTACGATGGGTACCGCATGTATATCATTCGTTATCTGTTTCTTTTTTGTAACGTTCTTTCCGTATTTGCTTTCACAGTATCTTGAAAGATATATCATCAATAAATCGGTTCTGCATATTATTGAATTTGCGGCATCGATATTAATCATGGTACTTTATCTTACGACATTCCTTTTATTTAAAGATGTAAGAAGAATGATGAAGTATCACGGAGCGGCACATAAGTGCATCAACTGTATTGAGAGAGGCAGAAAGCTTACTTATAAAAATGTAGCTTCATCATCCAGATTTTTCCCGAGATGTACAACCAACTACATTGCTTTCTGTGTTTTTATTTCGATAATTCTTTTCATATTTGTAAGAATAGATTCGGTTCCTTTAAGACTTCTTTTCAGACTTATATACATTCCGCTTGCTACGGGACTCTTTTATGAGCTTTATGTTCTGATTTCAAGTCTTCCCGACTGTGTATTTTTGAAAATACTCACTGCACCGAGCATGTTCTTTCAGATTTTTTCGACACTTCGTCCCGATGATGAAATGATTGCAACCGCAATGGCTTCTTTAGATGCTGCCATTGACTGGAGAGAGTTCCTGGTAATAAATTTCCCGGATAAGTTTTCGTCTTCGGATTTCGGCCTTGATAAAAAAGATCCGAAGGAAGCTGTGGATGCGCTCCTTGCACAGCAGCAGCTTGAGAAGGAAATTGAAGAAGAATACGCAAGAGTCGATGAAGAACTACTTCAGAACGAATACGGTGAAGAAACCGACAATAATTATATTGATGAAAACGGTGAATATATTACCGTTAACGGTGACGAAGAATACGAAGAATATTATGTCAACCAGGACGGCGAATATGTATACGTTGAACAGGGCGAAGAAGAGTATTACGTTGATGAAGACGGTCAGTATTATGTAAACTATCCCGGAGAGGAAGAGCTTACCGAATACGTTGAAGAAACCGTTGAATACGAAGAAGAACCCTCTGAAGAAATCATAGAAGAAGAGCCTGAAGAGGAAATGCTTAAAGAAGGCGAAGAGTATTCCGAAGAAGAAATATATGATAATATTGAAGAGGAAAATGTTCCTGAATTTGTAATAAAGGCGAATGATATGGAAAAGACGCAACCTGTAAGTATTGATTTTATGGATGATTACGGATTCGATCCCGAGGACGAAGAAGTAGACGAGAATACAATGCAGTTCGAACCCGTAGATGAAAGTGTTCTGGCTGAAAAAGAAGAAGAGTACGAAGAAGGAAATGTACCTTTATTCAGCAGGGAAATCGAAAGTATTCCCATGCCTGACAGTCTTGACAACATTAAAGAAGTTCTGCCTCAGGGCGGGGTTAAGGCCAGAGTATATATCAATACCGAGGAAGAAGAAAAGAACGAATTTGACGACGAAGACGAGAATATCGATTTTGACAATATCATCGATGAGAACGGTCATCTTACCTTAAAGGATACAGATGCATTCAACCGTATGCTCGACGATGAATACGATGAGATATTTAAACGACTGGGGCTTGATTCGGATGACTTATAGAGAAGCTTACGATGAAGGAAGAAAACGCATTGTATCCGACGAAGCGGATATTGAGTGCGCCATTCTTTTGGAATTCGTAATGGGAACCGCGAGAAACGATTTGTTTGCACATCCCGAGAGAGAACTTTCAAAAGAAGAGGAAGATAAATTCTTTTCTCTTATTGAAAGAAGAAGTTCGGGAGAACCCGTGCAGTATATAACCGGAAGGACATTCTTTTACGGTCTTGAATTTTTCTGCGATCCCTCGGTACTAATACCGCGCTTTGATACTGAAGTGCTGGTTGAAGAAATCATAAAAGAAGCACCCAAAGGTGCAAAGCTTTTAGACCTCTGCACCGGCAGCGGATGCATAGCATTATCCGTAAAACATGAAAGAAATGATTTAAGCGTATTTGCAAGCGATATAAGCAAAGAAGCACTTGCAACCGCTAAAAATAATAAAGATAATCTTTCACTTGATGTAACATTTATCGAAAGCGATATGTTTGAAAACATCAGTGACAGATTTGACATGATAGTTTCCAATCCTCCCTATATTCCGAGAGAAGTGGTTGAAGGACTGGATGAAAAGGTAAAAGAGTATGAACCCTATAACGCATTATGCGGAGGAGAGGACGGACTTGATTTTTACAGGATTATAGCCGAAAAGGCTAAAGGATATTTAAATAAAAACGCATCACTGATGATGGAAATAGGTTTTGATCAGGGTGAAAGCGTAAGTTCTCTTTTAGGAGAAAACGGATACGAAGATATTAAAGTTATTAAGGATTTAAACGGTCTTGACAGAGTGGTTTGGGCCGTACTGAAAGGATAAAGAAATGTTTGACAGACTTGAGGATCTGCTTATCAGGTTTGAGGAACTGATGGGAGAATTACAGTCTCCCGGTGTTACGGACAATCAGGCTCGTTTCAGAGCACTTATGAAGGAACAGAGTGACCTCACACCGATTGTTGAAGCATACAAAGAATATAAAAAAGCAAATGAAACCATAAAAGATTCCCTTGAACTGCTCGAAGCAGAAAACGACGAGGAAATGAGGGAAATGCTTAAGGAAGAATTAAACGAAGCTAAAGCAAGCGTTGAAGAACTTGAGCAAAAATTAAAGATTCTTCTTTTGCCGAAGGACCCTAATGATGACAAGAACGTTATCGTTGAAATCAGAGCGGGTGCAGGCGGAGACGAAGCAGCACTTTTTGCAGCCGAGATGTACAGACTGTATGTTCATTATGCCGAGAGCCAGGGATGGAGAGTTGAAACCGTCAACGTGGATGAAATCGGTATCGGCGGTATGAAGGAAGTTGAATTTATGATCACCGGTAACGGTGCATATTCGAAGCTTAAATACGAATCGGGCGTACACAGAGTACAGAGAGTCCCAGAGACAGAGTCCGGCGGAAGAATTCATACATCTACTGTTACAGTAGCTGTAATGCCTGAAGTTGAGGAAGTTGAAGTTGAGATTAACGAAGCAGATATAAGAATCGACGTTATGCGTGCGTCGGGCTGCGGCGGACAGTGTGTCAATACAACTGACTCTGCGGTAAGACTTACTCACTATCCGACAGGTATTGTTATTTATTCACAGACTGAGAAGTCTCAGATTCAGAATAAGGCAAAGGCTTTTGCTTTGCTTAGAGCAAAACTTTATGACCTTGAACAGCAGAAAGCACATGATGCAGAAGCTGAACTTAGAAAGAGCCAGATTGGTACGGGCGACAGATCTGAAAAGATTCGTACCTACAACTTCCCTCAGGGAAGAGTGACGGATCACAGAATCAATCTGACACTTTATAAACTAGACAAGATTATGAACGGGGATATAGGGGAAATACTTGATGCCTGCATCGCTGCTGACCAGGCTGCAAAGCTGGTTAAATTAAACGAACAGGAAGGCTGATTGTTAAGCTGAATTCTATTCGGAGGGGTTATCAATGATTAGTGAATCAATGGATTTAATGAACAGAATACCCGGTGCGTTTTTCGTCTTTGACAGAAAGACGTATAAGTTTGTATTCGTTTCGGACGGTCTTTTAAATCTTTTCGGTCTTTCCGAAAAAGCATTTCTTGAAAGATACTTTAATTCTTTCGAAATGTTTATTTACAAGGAAGACAGAAAATACGTAAAAGAATTAATAGAAGGCCAGTTTGGTCTCGATGATTTCTGTGATGCTAACTTCAGAGTAAAGAGCATTATGGAAGAGAACGAAAGATTTATGGCATTCCAGGGAAGACTTGTCGTAGAAAACGACGGCTCGGAAAATGTATACGGAGTGCTTTTCGATATGACCGAAATGGTTGTTTCCCAGCAGGAAATCAACCGTATGAATCAGGAGCTTTACAATAAGACCATAGATTTAAAGGCAAAGCCTGCGGACACTTCCAAGGCTTTGGCAAGAGATGCGGTTTCAGGTCTTTTAACAAAAGATGCCGTAACCGAAACCATCACCGATTTTGTGAGCGGCTGTGCAGAGAACGAACTCCATGCATTTGTTATGATTGACTGCGATGATTTTACGAAGTTTTCCCTCGATCACGGCGATGCTGTGGATGATTTCATCAAGTACTTCGGCTCTGTTCTTAAAAGAGCTTATCGTGACAGTGATATCAAGGGAAGAATCGGCGGAGACGAATTTATCGTTCTTATGAAGAATACTACAAAGGACGCAACAGAGATGCGTTCAATGCAGTTAAACGAAACCGTCAGAAAACCTTACATAAAAGGCGGCGAGGAAATAAAGATTTCGTGTTCCATCGGCGTTTCTTACTATCCTGAGGACGGAAAAGATTTCGAAACGCTTTACAAAAAGGCTGAAGAAGCGCTCGAAAAAGCAAAGTCCCTCGGTAAGGACAGATTTGTTGAATACGGAAATTAAAGTGTGAAACAAAAGAATTAAATATGCGAAAAAGACATACCGAACGGTGAGAGCTTATCTCTTCGTTCGGTTTTTGATTTCTTACGAAACTCAGTGGGTGTACAGCCAACGTATTCCCTGAAGAGTTTGTTGAAATAACTTGCAGAATTAAAACCGACGATACCTGCGAGATAGGAAATGGATTCGTCGTTTCTCTGGCTTTTGATCATAATGTCACAGGCCTGAAGAATTCTGAATCTGGTCAGATATTCAAAAGGCGTAAGACCGATGGTACGCTTAAAAAGTCTGCAGCATTCACTCTTTGAAATATGAATACTGTCCGCAATATCTTCTAAAGCAATATTGTCTGAATAGTTTTTCTGTATGAACATAATCGCATCTTTCATGCGCTCTTCATCAAGACTTGTTTTGGAAATGTTTTCGACATTCTTTCTGGTTAATTCTTTATGAGGCATATCTTTTACGAGCAGAAACCAGAACTGGTAGAGTGCGGACTTGGTTAAAAGTTCGTAACCATACTCCCTGCTTAGGTTGTAATCGATGATATCTTCAATGTACGAAAACAAAGCCTTGCCGACTCTGTCGGAAGGATTGATGAATTTGGCCTTGGCGGGCATCTTCGAAAAAGGAGTTAAGTAAGATGTGCTCATTGATGATCCGTTATCCGAGAAAAGAATGCTTTGTGAAAAAATAATTGAAATGATTGTACATTCACCGTTCTCGGATTTGATCGAATGGAAGACGTCACTCTTAATGATGATGGCGTTTCCTGCGGGAACTTTTATGATGTCATCACCGATTGTGTATACGGCATTTCCTTCCCTTACGACATCGATTTCGATTTCCTCGTGCCAGTGCCATGGAACGTTATTTAAAAAGTATTCGTCAGGCTTGACAAAATAAACCGCGAGAGGATAGTCGCTGTTTACGTGCTCGTATATTTCTTTGTAATTGTCATAAGCCTGAAGCTTTGATGTTTCGTCCATGCTGTAATAATACCACAAAATAAGCAATAATGCTTGACTTTTATATTTTTTGTGTTAACATAAATGTTGCATAAGGAAAATTACTGAAGTGGGTCGTCAAACACCCACTTTTATTTATGCCAAACACAGAAGAGGATTTAATATGGCAAAACACGAAGATTACGAAAACAAAACGAAGGAACTTATTGCAGATATCCTAAAAGATGCAGGTGTTGAGCTTTACGATGTGGATTTTGAAAAAGAAGGCAACGACTGGTACTTAAGAGTTTACATCGACAAAGAAGGCGGTGTAACAATCGACGACTGCGAAAAAGTTTCAAGAGCGTTCAACGAGATACTTGATAAAGAAGATTACATTGAAGAAACTTACATCTTTG
>JAEEGI010007712.1_pt1 | contig 24046 bp, 20 predicted proteins | sample 8958751 | NCBI WGS metagenome assembly JAEEGI01 (sample SAMN16246545, study PRJNA631951) | gut metagenome | biome: gut microbiome; feature: rumen; material: KS-attached | host: Bos | place: Iran: Karaj | collected 2018-10 | reverse complement strand
AGAAAACCCAGATGAAGGTCCTCTACACGGCTTCCGCTGCTGTCGGACTTGTGGGAATCCTTATCGGCCTGGCCATGCAGAAGATCGACGGGGTGCTGGACGCCTGGTGGAAACTGTCCTCTATTTTCAGCGGCGGGATGCTGGGACTCTTCCTGCTGGCCTTGGTGTGCAGGAAGCCTGACAGGACCGGCTCAATTGTCGCTGTGGCAGCTGGAATCCTTGTTATAGCTTGGATGAGTCTTCCTGTCTTCAGTTGTCCGATCCATTCCTATCTGACTATAGTCTTTGGCACCACTACGATCTTTCTGGTCGGCTTCTGTCTCACTCAAGTAATTACAAGAATATAATGAATAAGACCATCTCCATCTTCCTCTTGCCGCTGATTCTTCTCTTGAATTCATGCTTTTCTGACAAGACACCTGTCTCTCCTTACAGGGATGCTGACCTGGAAGCCAGGGTTGAGAAGACCCTGAAAGGGATGACCTTGGAGGAAAAAGCCGGACAGATGGTTCAACTCACCATTTCCGTCCTTGAAGACGACACCCATGAGGCCCTTGATCCTGCCAAGTTGGATGAAATTTTTGGGGAATATAAGGTTGGATCCATCCTGAACGTAATGAACGGAAGGGCTCACACCAGGGAGCAGACGGCTGCGATGATCCGCCAGATCCAGGAAAAGTCGATGGAAAAGATCGGAATCCCGTGCATTTACGGGTTGGATATGGTCCATGGTGCGAATTATCTTACCGACGGAACCATATTCCCTCATGAGATTAACCTCGCTGCCACATTCGATCCCTCTTTCGCCAGGAAGATGGGGGAGGTGACAGCGTACGAGACCCGTGCAGCGATGGTGCCTTGGGTATTTACCCCTACCGTTGACCTGGGAAGGGATCCGCGTTGGCCCAGAATCTGGGAGGATTGGGGAGAAGATGCTTATCTGGCCTCCGTCATGTCTGTTGAGGAGACCGCCGGTCTTCAGGGCGATGATCCCAACCATATTGACTTGGAACATGTTGCCGCCAACCTGAAGTGCTTCATAGCCTACAGCATGCCCTACACCGGCAAGGACAGGACCCCCGCCTACATCCCTATGCATGACCTCAGGGAGAAGTATTTCGCTCCCTTCCTGGCATGTTTCCAGTCCGGAGCCTTGAGCATTATGGTCAATTCCTCGTCGGTCAACGGGATTCCCTTGCATTCCGACAGGACCCTTCTTACTGGCTGGGCAAAAGAGGAAACCCTTTGGGACGGAATGATCGTGACAGACTGGTCGGATCTGAACAATCTCTATGAAAGGGACCATATAGCAGCAGACAAGAGGGAGGCGATAAAGATCGGTATCAATGCCGGGATTGACATGATAATGGAGCCTTACGACAAGGAGTGCTGCACGATCCTGGCTGACCTTGCAAGGACCGGTGAGATTCCGATGTCCAGGATCGATGATGCGGTTCGCCGCATTCTGCGCATGAAATACAGGGCTGGCCTGTTCGATAATCCTGTCTGGGATACCGAGGCTTTTGACAAGTTCGGCAGCAAGGAGTTCGCAGTGGATTCCTACAAGGCTGCCCTCGAGTCCGAAGTGCTTCTCAAGAATGAGGGAGTACTTCCTGTTGCCAAAGGGAAGAGGATCCTTGTCGCTGGTCCCAATGCCAACAGCCTAAGGACTTTGAACGGCGGCTGGTCCTACACATGGCAGGGAGAGGGTGATTCCTATGTCCCCCAGTACAACACAATCCTGGAGGCCATGCGTAACACTTTCGGGGAGCAGATTGTAATCTATGAACCCGGAGTGACCTACGATCTCTCAGTTAACGACTGGAAAAGGGAAAACAAGCCGGAGATAGGCAAGGCGGTTGCTGCGGCAAGAGGGGCCGATGTGATCTTGGTTTGCGTGGGCGAGAACTCCTACTGCGAAACCCCCGGCAACATCGACGACCTCAATCTTTCCGTGAACCAGAAGGACCTGGTACGTGCCCTGGCAGGAACCGGAAAGCCTGTGATCCTTGTCCTTAACGAAGGCCGTCCAAGGATCATCGGTGACATTGAGCCGCTCGTAAAGGCAGTGGTGGACATAATGCTTCCTGGCAATTTCGGGGGAGATGCCCTTGCCGCCCTTCTTTCGGGTGAAGAGAATTTCAGCGGGAAACTCCCGTTCACATATTCAAAACACATCAACGCACTCCACACCTATGATTACAAGGTTCAGGAGCATCGGGAAATGATGGACGGGGAATATAATTATGATGCCGTCATGGACGTCCAGTGGCCGTTCGGATTCGGGTTGAGCTACACTGAATATGATTTCACGGACTTTAAATGTCTGGGATCAGATTCGTTCTCTGCCGACGATGTCCTTCGGTTCTCAGTGACAGTCAGAAACACCGGCGGACGTGCCGGTCGCGAAGCGGTACTGCTTTATTCCAGCGACTTGGTAGCCAGCATTATTCCGGATGTGAAAAGGCTTCGGGCTTTCACAAAGGTGGACCTTGAGGCAGGGGAGAGCAAGGAAGTTACCTTTGAAGTTCCGGCATCTTCCCTGGCCTTCGTTGGAAGGGATGGCCGGTGGCGCCTTGAAGAAGGTGATTTCCGTATAAGTTGCGGTGGACTGTCCACCATGCTTCATTGTAATGAAACCAAGGTTTGGGAGACTCCGAATATTAATTAAAAGATCAATAACATGAGAACAAAGTTTTTGGCAGCGGCGTTGCTGTTCGCATCGGTCTTGACTGGCTGCAAGGATGGGAAGACGGTGAAACCGTCCGAAAGGTGGACCCCTGAGAAAGCTGAGGCCTGGTATGCCGCCCTGCCCTGGCTCTCGGGATGCAATTACAATCCTGCTTCCGCCATCAACGCGATCGAGATGTGGAGCGCCGACACTTACGACCATGACCAGATTGACAAGGAACTTGGTTGGGCTGAGGAACTCGGGTTCAATACCATGAGGACATTCCTCAGCAGCGTCGTTTACAAGAACGATCCAGAGGGGATGATAAAGCGTATGGATGATTTCCTTTCCATCTGCGACAAGCACGGAATCAAACCCATGTTCGTGATTTTCGACGACTGCTGGAATCCGGAATCCTGGTACGGGAAGCAACCGGAACCCAAGCCCGGTGTCCATAACTCAGGCTGGGTTCAGGATCCTGCAGTATCGCTGAGGGCGGACACCACCGCACTGTACATTGACCTCGAGAAATATGTGAAAGGGATAGTGGGTGCTTTCCGCGGCGACGACAGGCTTCTCATGTGGGACCTATACAACGAACCCGGAAACAGTAACCACTTGAACGAGTCCATCCCCCTGGTGAAGAACAGTTTTCGCTGGGCACGTGAGGCCGGTTCAACCCAGCCTCTTACTGTCGGAGTGTGGAAGAATTCCCTCTCGGAGCTCAACAAGGTCCAACTCGAACTTTCGGACATAACAACCTATCACAATTATTCGGGTGAACCTGAAAACCAGCAGCACGCCATCGACACCCTGAAGGCATACGGACGTCCCGTCATCAACACTGAATACATGGCTCGCCGCAACGACTGCACCTTCCAGAAGATCATGCCGCTGCTCAAGGAGAACAACGTGGGCGCCATCAACTGGGGCTTCGTTTCCGGCAAGACCAACACCATCTTTGCTTGGGGCGATCCCCGTCCGGATGTCACCGAACCGGAAGTCTGGTTCCATGACATATTCCGTCAGGACCACACACCCTTCAGCGAGGAGGAAATAGAGGCAATAAAGGAATGTAACAAAAGATAGTCTATGAATATGTTAAAGAAAGTTTTTGCCTTTTTGGCCCTGTCCCTGTCGGCCCTCTCATGCGGACAAGTTGAAAACGTGGACCTCCCGATGGCCGTTGCCCACAGGGGATGCTGGCTCAAGGACGGCGAGGAGTTCTACATCAACGAAAATTGCCCCGCCGGAGTAAAAATGGCTGCACAGTACGGCTATCCTGCCATTGAATGTGATGTCAAGTACACTCTCGACAGCGTAATGGTAATCATGCATGACGGTACCATCAACCGCACCATGCGCAATGCTTCGGATTATTCAGTGATAGAAGAGCCGGTCAGGGTTACCGAGCACACTTTTGAAGACTTGAGGACCAACTATGTCCTAGCTTCGACTGATCCATCCCTCAGGGTCCCTATTCCTACCCTTAAGGAAGAGTTGGATGCTTGTAAGGAGTACGGAATAATCCCCATGCTTCACAGTGCGGTGGTCGAATCCTATGAGCTTGCCCATGAGATACTGGGCGATAAATTCATAGCCTTTGACGCAAAGCAGGAGGCCGTCTCGCATGCGAGGGACTATTCAGAATGCCTGATCCTTCTCGACCCCGGTGAGGATGATGCTTCAAGCACCATAGAAAGGCTTAAGAGTATCGGAGGTTACTGCGGAATGAGTACCATGAAGTACAAAATGCTGGATGCCGGGTACATCAAGACGGTCAAGGACGCAGGCTTTGAAGTTCAGGCTTCAATTTTCCCCGCCCCGCATGAGCAAAGGGCTCTTTCAGACGGTGTCACCATCGAACTCTCCGATTTCTACTGGCATCAGACAGAAGGACGCAAGCCGCTGGACACTTTCAGGAAGATTTCAATGAGACTTCCTGAAGGACAGGCAGTCGAATGGGATCCGGAGACTCCTGAATTCGCTTCGGCCATCCTCACATTAGACTTTGTCGGAACTATCGAGGTGACTTTGAACGGAAGGGTGTACACCTTGACCCATGAAGAAGCCGGCAAGCCGGAAATCTTCGGAACCAGACTTTACAAGACTACTCCCGGCCTAAAAGTGAGGGCCCTTGTCCATTCCCAGGTGAAATCACTGAAGGCAGAGCTTTACGACTGTAGGTAAAGGTTATTTTGCCTCGGCCTTTTCTATGTTGGCCTCCATGTTTTCGAATTGGGTGCTGAGGTGAAGCCTCATCGCCATTCTGAACGCGTCCGGAGTCCCATTGCGCAGAAGATTGAACAGACCAATGTGCGATACGATGTTCCGGTCGTGATAATCCTTCTTCATCCTCGGTGAGTATAGGGAGAAGAGGTGCCTGATGATAAACTGGAAATCCATCAGGTCCTGGTTCCCCGTGATTTCGAACAGTTTGGCGTGGAACTGGATGTCAACTTCCTTCAGTTTCTCGGCAATCTCGATTTTCGTCGCTTCATCTTTTGCAAGGCTCATTTGTTGGTCGAGATCGGCTTCCTGCCCAACTATTGCGTCCAACTCTTCGATGAACCTGTCATTCTTGCCCATGAATATGAAATCGGCCGCTCCGATTTCCAGCATGAGACGGAGCTGATAAAGGTCTTTGAGTGACTTTTTGTCCAGAAGTCCGGTGCCCATAAGAGGTTTCAAAACCCCGAACACGTTCGGGCTCACTACCACTGTACCCTTTTTCCTTTTGGTTTCTATTATCCCAAGGGCGCGGAGCTGGCTCAGGGATTCCCTGAGTACGCCACGACTTACTCCCAGAATGTCTGCGAATTCATTCTCCTTGGGCAGTTGTTTAGTGTCTGGATGTGTGGAGATATAACTCAGGATTTTCTTCTGTGTCTGTTCGACAAGGGTAGAGTAACCGTTCATCTTTCAGAGGTATTTCTTTATGCAAAGATACAAAAAAATAATCTTTAAAAATAGAATATGTCCGATATAATGTAAAATTGAATATATCGTACATAATTATCAAATTCTGACTATGTTCAAAAATAATATCAAATAATGTAAAAATAATTAGGATATATCATATTTTATTTCGTATTTTTGGAGCGAGTGAACAAGGAAGAAGGAGCACCCTTAAATCTAATAACTAAGCCAAATAGTCCTATGAAAACTTTTGTGAAATTGTTGCCAGCCACTGTCGTGATGATGGTGTTGGCATGTTTTTGCTCATCGACAGAAACCGGCACTGAAGAAAATGGTCGAAATGAAGAATTGGTATGTCTTTCAGGTGAGGATTCTCCTTCTTCCTTGTCCTTACTACCATCTCTGCCGGAGACCACAGGGCTTGACAAAGCTGTAATTGCAAAGCAATCTTCCGGAAGTGACATGTGCTACTATCTTTTCCGGCAGTCGGAACGGATAGATGGGATTTTCAGGTACAATATCAGGCTGGATAAATGGGAAGAGATTCCACTTCCTGAGGAGGTCCCTGCCGGGGTTTTTCATGTTGCTGTCTCGACAGGATCCTCCCATATCGCACTTACTGGTGCTGAAGGGGAAGAAGGGTTCTATTACCACACTATCACCAACACATTCTTATCAGAGTCCGCAGCCGGTACCGTTTACAATGACACCAAAGGTTTCAAGACTTTTGACCTTATCGTCATGGTGCTGTACTTCCTGGCACTGGTGCTGATAGGTTTTTATTTTTCGAAGAGGCAGAAAAGTTCCGACGATTATTTCAAAGGAGGCCAGAGAATCCCCTGGTGGGCTGCCGGCCTGAGTCTTTTCGCAACTGCACTCAGCGCCATCACATTCATGTCGATTCCGGCCAAGGCTTATGCTACCGACTGGAGTTACATGCTTTTCAATGCCGGCATCGTTCTGGTGTGCCCGCTGATAATCTTCTTGTTTATCCCATTTTTCAGGAAGCTGAACATATCGACGGCTTATGAATATCTTGAAGTCCGGTTCAACAAGGCCACCAGACTCATCTGCTCGATAGCGTTCATCGTGTATCAGGTGGGACGTATGGGCGTGGTGTTGTACCTGCCTTCAATCGCCATCCACATTGTGACGGGAATGAATATATTCCTATGTATCGCATTGATGGGTGTTTTCAGCATCATTTACACCCGGATGGGAGGAATCGAGGCGGTTGTCTGGACGGATGCGCTTCAGACCATAATCCTTCTTGGCGGCGCCCTTTTCTGCATCTTCCACATAATCCACTCCAGCGGCCTGGGCTTCTCCGGTGCAATTGCTACAGCAGCCGAGAACGGTAAGTTCTTCATGGGAAGCACCAAGTTCGATTTGACCAATGCTTCCATGTGGACGGTGCTTATAGCCACGGTGTTCACCAACATAACCACCTATGGAACGGATCAGAGCATGGTCCAGAGATACCTTTCCACCAGCTCGGAGAAGGCAGCCAAAAGAAGTGTCCTCACAAATGCGGTGATAGTGATTCCTGCAACGTTGATCTTCTTCACAATAGGTACCCTTCTATTCGTGTTCTACAAGACACATCCTGCAGAACTGAGCGTGACTATGGACAACACGGACGCGATCTTTCCATGGTACATTTGCAGAAGCCTCCCTGTAGGTCTCACAGGCCTCTTGATTTCCGGAATATTCGCAGCTGCGATGTCCACTCTCAGCGGCAGCATGAACTCTGCTGCAACTGCTTATGTGGTTGACATCCGTCCCAATATATTCAGGAATGAGAGGGTCGACAAAACCAAAGAACTCAGGGTGGCAAAGACGGCGACCCTGATAATAGGAGCCCTGTCCCTTCTGTTCGCCTGCATGATGGCTACCTGGAACATCGATTCGCTTTGGGATGAGTTCAACAAGATTCTGGGGCTGGTTCTGGGCAGCATGGGAGGCCTTTTCTTCCTTGGTATGGTAACCAAGAGGGCAAATGCTACGGGTGCCATTATCGGAATGGCGGTGAGTGTTCTGGTTCAGTTCATAGTGGCCAAATACACTCCGGTCTATCTGCTTCTCTACACCACGGTCGGATTCATCACCTGCTTTGTCGTCGGATATCTGGCGAGCCTGCTATTCCCGACTTCGAAATCAATGGAATAATCATTTAAATATAATACCAATCTATGACTAAGAATTATTTTCTGAAAGGATTGATTGCCGCCCCATTCACACCTATGAATGAAGATGGCAGTATCAATCTCCCAATGATTGCCAGGTATGCTGACAAGATTGCTGGTTTCGGATGCGTCAATGGAGTTTACATCTGTGGTTCCACCGGCGAGTACGCATCCACGACCGTTGAGGAGAGAAAGGCCGTGGCAGAGGCTTGGATAGCAGAAGCCGCCGGCCGTTTCAAGGTGGTTGTGCATGTTGGAAGCAATTGCGGAGCGGACAGCGTTGAACTGGCTGCTCACGCAAGAAATGCCGGAGCTGATGCCATTGCATCCATTGCCCCCAATTATTTCCGGCCTGCCACGGTACATGACCTCGTGATGTTCTTCAAACCGATCGCCGAGGCTGCGGGAGATATCCCGTTTTACTTCTACAATTTCCCGGGCATGTCGGGAGTCAACCTTCCCCTTGACGAGTTTCTTGTTGAGGGGAAAAAGGTAATTCCCAACCTTGCCGGAGTGAAGTTTACCCACAATGACTTCTATTCAATGCAGAAGGCCGTAAGGGTGTGCGATGGAGAGTTCAACATCTTGAATGGTTACGACTAGATGCTTATCGCCGGCCTCGTCTGCGGAGCGCAGGGAGCGGTGGGAAGTACCTACAATTATGTCCCCGGAATCTATCAGAAAGTGATAGATGCAGTTGAGGCGGGGAACCTCGAGGAAGCTCGCAAATGGCAGTTCGAGGCAGTAAAGATAGTGGACGTCCTTGCTGAGCATGGTGGGACCAGGGCGGGGAAGGCTTTCATGAAACTCGCCGGAGTCGATTGCGGCCAGTGCCGTTATCCTATAGCCCCCGTCCTGGACGAGGAAATGAAACAGATCGAGAATGAACTGAGGCAGACCTTATTCTTTGATTTTATTTAATTTCAATACCAATAATATGAAAATGCTTAAACATTTGTTCGCGTTTGCCGCATTGATGCTGATTTCTCTCAGCGTCGGAGCACAGACGCGAGGTATTTCCGGCACAGTGTCGGACAATACCGGGGCACCTTTGAGGGGTGTCATCGTCTATGTTCAAGGCAGTACCGAGAACACCATGACGGCTGACAATGGAACATATTCCATCAATGCCCGTCAGGGTCAGACCCTGGTCTTCTCCCTTATCGGTTACACCGACGAACTGGTCGTTGTTGGCGACAGGGACGTAATCAATGTGGTCCTCCAGACCGACAAGGATTTCCTCCTCGACGAGACGGTGGTCGTCGGTTACGGTTCCCAGAGCAAACGAACCATCACTCAGGCTATCACCAAGGTCAAGGGAGACGAGCTGCAGAACATTCCAGTCGCTTCGGTAGGAGACGCCCTGAAGGGTAAGATCGCCGGAGCCAGGATTTACACGACAAACTTCTCTCCCGGCGCCGATCCCACGATACTCATCCGTGGAGGTTCCTCAATCAACGGTACTCAGACCCCTCTTGTCCTGATTGACGGAATCGAGCGTTCCCTTGCTGCCGTCAATCCTGCCGATATTGAGTCTGTCGAAATCCTGAAGGATGCTGCTTCATCGGCGATTTACGGTTCACGTGCTTCCAACGGAGTTGTCCTGGTGACCACCAAGAGCGGTTCCAAGGGACGTGCACCAAGGATAACTTTCGATGCATCCGTCGCTTATCAGGAGCCCGAGTCGATGCTCGAATACCTTGGAGCCGAGGAGTTCCTGTATTTGCAGCGTACCCGTTACAACCACGTGCTGAACAACTCCGGCCAGGCTCACCTGACAGCTGACAACTACGCGTTCTCTGTAGGCAACTCTCTCGCAAGCCAGTACTCGACCCGCTATCTGCAGGCCGGAGAGTCCATCCCTGCCGGCTACAAGTCTATGGCCGATCCGCTCGATCCGAGCAAGACCATCATATTCCAGGACAACAACTGGATCAAGGAGTCTTTCGCACCTGCATGGTGGCAGAACTACTATGTCTCTGTTGACGGCGGTACCGACAACGTCAATTACATGGCTTCAATCGGCTACACCGACGACGATGGAGTGGTCGCCGGATCGGATTACGACCGTATCACGGCCCGCACGAACCTGGATGTCAAGATCTCGAAGAAGTTGAGATTCAAGGGTGGCCTGGACTATCAACAGACCAACACCAACACCATCAACAACCAGTACAATGTCATATCCCGTGGTCTCCTCACTCCTCCTACCCAGAAGTTCTACTATGACTACGGCGAGAACGAGGGCCTTCCTACCAAGAGCTACAACAAATCATCTTACAGCCCCTTGTTCTACGAGTACTATGTGGACAACAACCAGAAGCGCCATCGCTTCGGGGTCAACGGAAGCCTTGAATGGGACATCCTTCCCGGCTTGAAGGCCGTCGCCCAGGCTTCGTCCTTCTTCGATGTACAGACGACTGAATATTTTTACGCCAAGACAACATACGACGGTACCCGTCCGGCCAATACTTCCACCACGACCTGGCAAAGGGACAAGCTTGAGACCTATCTGAATTATTCCAACTCATTCGGACAGCATTATCTCTCCGCCATGGCCGGATATTCCTACCAGAAGTACAATTACTTCCATTCCGCAGCAGCGGTGGAGGGTGCCGCTACCGACGTCATCCACACCTTGAACGCCGGTTCCACCTACACCAACGCTACGTCCAGCAAGGAGAAAGAAGTCGGTATCGGTTATTTCGGCCGTCTGAATTACGACTATGCCAAGAAGTACCTCCTCACCCTGACCTTCCGCTATGACGGATCTTCCCGTTTCCTCGAAGGTTCACAGTGGGGTTTCTTCCCCGGAGCTTCCGCCGGTTGGGTGATCACCGAGGAGCCGTGGTTCAACATAAGGAACCTGAACAACCTCAAACTGAGGGCTTCCTACGGAAAGACCGGTAACAACTACGTCGGCTACTACGATGCCGTCGGCCAGTTCGGTCTGACCACCAACTACAACGGCAATGCCGCCATCACAACCTCCGCGATGCCGAACTCCAACCTGACTTGGGAGAACACCACCCAGCTCGATCTCGGTTTCGACATCGGCCTGTTCGAGAACAGGATCACTGCCGCTTTCGACTGGTACGACAAGCTCACCGACAACCTGATCTTCTCCAAGACGCTTCCCAACACGTCCGGTTACAGTTCCGTGAAGACCAACATCGGCCAGGTCCGTTACTATGGTATCGATTTCGAACTCAACTCCCGTAACATCGTCACCAGCGACTTTACCTGGACGACCAAGTTCGTCTGGAACTGGAACGACAACGTGGTCGTCAGCCTGCCTGACAACGGTTTGCCGAACAACGCAATCGGCGCCAAGGTCGTCCAAATGGCCGACGGAACGACCCAGTACATCGGAGGTACCCAGGAAGGCATGAGGCTCGGCAATTTCTACGGCTATGAGGTCGATTACCTGATCAAGACACAGGCTCAGGCTGATGCTGCTCCCTATCACTCCAATTCCAGGGGTTATGACTATGTCAACAGCTGGTGGGCTGTCAACACGGGTAACTTCAACAAGGACAAGAACGCTTCAGTCGGTAAGGTTACGATCGGAGACTGGTGCTACAAGGACTACAACGGCGACGGAATCGTCAACAGCACCGATGCCGCCTACTACAGGGGCAACACCCTTCCCAAGCACACAGGAGGTTTGGGCAACACCTTCACCTGGAAGAACTGGGTGTTCGACATCTATGTCGACTGGGCGCTCGGCTTCCAATCCTACAACGGTCTTGAGGCCCAGATCCTGAAGAACATCTTCGCTGGTAATGCCAACCTGACCAAGTGGGTTTACAAGTGCTGGGATCCCGAGACCAATCCGGACAGCGAATTCATGATGTACAAGGGCTGCGACGCGGATGACCTCAACAAGAACGTCCAGACCAACCAGTACTTCGTCCAGAACAACGACTATCTTTGCCTGCGCGATGTCAGCCTCTCCTACAACCTGAGGGGCCCCTGGCTCCAGAGGGCCAACATCCAGAGCATCCTCCTCACCCTTTCGGGCAACAACCTGAAGTACTTCTCTGAGATAAAGGGCATCAACCCCGAGCATGGAACCTCCAACACTTATTCCAGCAACAACTCATTCAATACCTATCCGGCGATCCGGAAGATTTCATTCGGTGCGAAGATTACCTTTTAATTGAACTGCGATATGAAAAAGATAGCTTATATACTTACCGTTTTCGCTGTCGGACTGACCATGACCGGTTGCCATGACGACCTGAACGTCATCCAGCCGAGCCAGTACACGTCCTTGAACGTCTGGCAGGAATCCACGATGATGAGTGAGATCTACGGCGCCTACACCAGGTTCCGTTCCGCTACCGCCAGCAACATGGCCATGTGGGCTGAATATCGTTCCGGCCTGTACGATCAGGGCTTGATCGACGACACCAGCATCATGCACTACAAGGACAACATCATCATGAAGAGCAACACCGGTACCAACTGGGCCGATATTTATGCCGTGATCAACCTTGTCAACCTGGCTATCACCCATGCCGAAAGCATGGAGTTCTCCAGTGCCACCACAAAGAACACCGTACTCGCGAATGCGTATTACCTCCGCGCCTGGTGCTATTTCATCATAGCCAGGTCCTGGGGAGACGCTCCGCTTCTGACCGAAGGTTTCGAGTCCGATGACCCGGAGAAGATGTTCCCCAGCAGGACTCCCGTGGCCCAGCTCTATACCCAGATCGAGTCTGACCTTACCCAGGCCGCATCCGTGGTCGGTGGTGCCACTACGAATCACTATACAACCAACAAGGAGGCCATCGCCATGCTGACGGCCGACTTCGACCTCTGGATGGCAGGACGCGAAGGAAAGTCCGAGTACTATGCCAAGGCTGAGAGTGCCCTGAATACCGTTCTCAACAGTTCGACATTCAAGCTCCAGTCCGACTTCGCCAAGGTGTTCGGAGTGGCAAACGAGAACAACGCGGAGATCATCTCCTCCCTGAACTACAACAACCTTGAATTCACAGGCGGTGCCCCTTCGCTCTATCTCTGTGTCTATCAGTATGTGACCAACCTCGACAAGATCGAGAATCCCATCCAGGTGGGTTCCCACAACCAGTACGTAACTCCCACTCCCGAGTACGAGGCTTTCCTCAAGAGCGTTCCTGAGGGAGTTGAGAAGGATGCCCGTCTCGCCGTGACCTTCAAGGAATTCGACGACACCGACATCTACTGGAGATGGTTCGCCAAGTTCACCGGTTCCTGGACCAACGACACCCGAATCTTCGACTCGGACATGATCCTTTACCGTGTCGCCGAAGCCTACCTGATGATGGCCGAGGCAAAGAACGGCCAGGGACAGTCAGGAGCTGCCGTCGGTTACATCAACCAGCTGGTCAAACGTGCTTACGGGAAGGACAATACCTATCCGACAAGCCTTACCAAAGACCAGGTGACAGATGTCATCATTGACGAATACCTTAAGGAGTTTGCCTGTGAGAACAAGAGTTTCTTTACGATTGTCCGTAACGGCAAGGCCTTCACGCGTATCTGGTCACTTGTCGGAAGGAGTGGGGAGCAGAACATCCTCTACATTCCGGTGGCAGATGCCTGCATGAACTCCAATCCGAACATTACACAGACACCTGGACTTAACAAGTAATCATCAAGATTCTTTGTTCTCATGAGAAAAGTATTGACATTCGCCCTGATTCTCTCCCTGGCCGTTTCCTGTGCCAGGGAGAGCGGGACGGTCACCTCGGAAGTGAACGTCCCCAACACTCCTGTTCTCGCTCTGAAGGACATGAACAATGTTGCTTCTGTCCGGCTTAACTCTCCGGATGGGACGGCGTATTCCCTGAAATCTGTTTCGACTCGCCTCTTTGCAACGGCCGGTCTTGGGGACATCCGTAAAGTGGCACTCCTTAAGGATGGTGAAACTGTGGCAGAGACAGATGTCAAAACCGCTTCCCGTGAGAAGACAGTAGTCATCAAGTGTGAAATCCCTGTCGAAGGACCGATGGCAGAATTTGCCATCGGTCTCAAGACCGGGGATGTAGTTGATTTAGACAATAAGATTACGCTTAAGGACATCTCATTCAAAACTACTAAAGGGAGAGTCAAGGCTGACTGTTCCGGATCACCTGTCCTCAGAACAGCCATAGCTCTGAGGCAGAACGGACAGGACGGTGTGGACAACTGCCGTATTCCCGGGCTTGCAATAACTCCGAAAGGAACTATCATAGCGATTTACGATGCCCGTCGCGAACGAGACCGTGACCTCCAGGGCGACATCGACATCTGTTACAATCGAAGCACCGATGGTGGCAGGACCTGGTCCCCGATGATGGTGGCCATGGATATGGGAGAGTGGGGAGGACTTCCCCAGAAGTTCAATGGGGTGAGCGATCCTTGCATCCTTGTTGATGACAACACAGGGGACATTTATATTTCCGCCTGTTGGATGCACGGAGTGATTGATGAAAAGACCGGGAAATGGATCGATGGCCTGACTAAAGAGTCAACTGCCTGGAATCACCAGTGGCGGACAAATGGGACCCATCCGGGCTATGATGTAAAACAGAGTTCCCAGTGGATGGTCGTGAAGAGCACGGACGATGGCCTGACATGGAGTGAGCCCATGAATTATACGCGCCAGGTCAAGCCTGAGAACTATTGCCTCACAATCAACGGTCCTGGTGCCGGGATAACCCTTGAGGATGGCACGCTCGTTTTCCCTGCCCAGGGCAGGCGTGAGGATGCGAGTGCATTCTCCACCCTAATTACCAGCAAGGATGGTGGAAAGACCTGGAAGTCTGGGAAACCTGCCTTTGCCGATCCTGCGGTCCATTCCAACGAGAGCATGTGCGTACAGCTTGCAGACGGTTCGATCATGCTTAACATGCGCTCTAGCAAGAACCGTGGCAACCACACGGAGAATGGCCGTCTTGTTGCCATCACGAAGGACCTTGGCGAGACCTGGGAAGTCCATCCTACTTCCGGACACGTCCTTACAGAACCGACTTGCCAGGGTTCTATCCTGAAGCACATGTACAAGAAGGCAGATGGAAGCGAAAAGGAACTGTTGTTCTTCTTCAATCCGAATGATCCTGACAAAAGGGTCCACCATTCTATCCGTTGCAGCTTGGACGAAGGCATGACCTGGCCGTCAGTCCTTGAAGTGGACGAAGGTCTTGGAGCGGGCTATTCCTGTATGATTTCAGTGGACAATGAGACCATCGGTGTCATCTACGAAGGAAGCGGTGCCTGCCTCGTTTACCAACAGATCAAGATAGGAGATGTAATTGACTTGAAAACACTATAATCATGAAAAGAAGCGAAGTCAACGGCTACATACGTTACAACATGGAACTGATGGAGAAGCATCATTTCATGCTTCCCGATTGGGCTTTCTTCAACCCGGAAGATTGGAAAAAGGTTGCAGCTGACTGCGATGAGATATTCGAAAACGGGCTCGGCTGGGACATTACTGACTTCGGCTGGGGAGATTTCGAAAGGATAGGCCTTAGTCTCATCACTCTGCGTAACGGCAATCTCTCCAAACCGGGAGAGAAGCTCTATTGTGAAAAGATTATGGTGGTCAGGGAGAATCAAGTTACTCCCGAGCACTATCATGTGCTCAAGACCGAGGACATAATCAACCGTGGAGGAGGTCTCCTGTGTATGAAGCTCTGGAATGCCACTCCTGAAGGCAAACTGGACACAACAGATGTCCATGTCAAGGTGGATGGTATGTCCAAGGTCTTCAAGGCGGGGGAAACAGTAAGGCTGGGACCGGGACAGAGCGTCTGCTACACCCCATATCTCTATCACAGGTTCTGGGCAGAGGGAGGAGACGCCCTGGTGGGCGAAGTCTCATCCGTCAACGATGACAAGACGGACAACTATTTCCTGGAGCCCAAAGGAAGGTTCTCGAAGATTGAGGAAGACGAACCGATAGAACACTATCTCTGCAACGAGTATCCATTTTAATGTTGGTGATATGGATGTCGAAAGATACATCGGTCATCCTTCCCAGCTCTATGGCGTGACTCCTTTCACCTATGCTGACGGCAAGGCGAAGGGAGTTCGTGCCCTTGAGGTGAGGAACGGGACCGGCCTTGAATTCAAGGTTTTGGTTGACAGGGGAATGGATGTCTCATCCCTGTCTTGGAAAGGGACAAACCTTTCCTATCTATCAAAATGCGGTATCGTGGCTCCGGAGTATTTCCGTGGACTAGGTTTTGACTTCCTGGACAGTTTCTTCGTTGGGTTCCTTACTACCTGCGGCCTGAGGCATATTGGTGCCCCATGTACGGTTGACGGCGAAGATTTCGGACTTCACGGGACGATATCCAACACTCCTGCCGAGGATGTCTGCGCTTCGGTCGACAGTTCCGGGGACATCCAGGCCATCAAGATCAAAGGAGTAGTTCGTGACGGAAGGATATTCAAACAAAACCTCCTTCTGGAAAGGGAATACATTGTTCCGGTTATGGGCAAAGGTTTCACTATCAGGAACCGTGTCCGCAACCTTGGCTTCAAGCCGGAAGCATTCATGCTCATGCTGCACATCAATTTCGGATATCCTCTGCTTAGCGGAGAGGCCGAACTGAGACTTTCTTCACTCACTGTCGAGCCGCGTGACGAGGATGCCAGAAAGGGATTCGGAACCTACATTAAGATGGAAGAACCTCAGGATCGTTACCCCGAACAGGTTTTCTTCCATACCCTTGAGGGAGATGACGACGGCAGGACCACCGTTTCCCTGGTCAATCCTACCCTTGGATTCGGTGTGGCACTTCACTACAATCTGAAAGATTTTCCTTATCTTACACAATGGAAACAGTTCGGGAACGGTGATTATGTACTTGGACTTGAACCTGCCAGCTGCAAGATGATCGGGCGTAAAGCTCATTCCGAGGCCGGGACTCTGGATTACCTTGAAGCCGGTGGCTGCAAGGATTTCGACATTGATGTTGAGATAATTAACTATTAGTAAATGAGAAATATACTATCGTTTTCCATCTTCCTGTTCAGTGTTCTTGCAGCGTCTGCACAAGAGTACTCGCCAAACCTTCCATGGCGGGATTTCTCCGACCGTACGGATCACCATGTCGTGATTGCTGCCGGAACTCCTGACCTGTACAACGGCCACCCGACAACTGTTCTGATGGATGATGCCAAAACCATAATCTGCACATGGTCCAAAAACCACGGAGGGCCGGCGGACTTCCTGGGCTTCAGCCATGACGGTGGCCTTACATGGAACAACGTCAATGCTCCGGCAGAGTGGAAGGGTATGGTTAATTGCCCCAGTATTTACAAGCTGACTGACAAGGATGGAAAACAACGCCTTTTCGTGTTCGCCCAGCTTGAATCCAATGCTACCTACCGGGAAATGGGCTATTCCTGCAGTGAGGACGGAGGCAGGACATGGAGTAAGATTGTCAGGCTTGGGAAGCCGTGCATAATGGCTTTTACATCCATAATCCGCCTTAAGAATGGGGATTATCTCGGGATGTATCATAGGGGTAATTCCGACCAGGACCGCGCCCCTCTTAAACTCTGGCAGTCTGTGTCCCATGATGGAGGATTGACTTGGGATGAATCCCGTCTTGTGGGCGAGGTCCCGGACAAATCTCCTTGCGAGCCATGCCTTTTGCGATCCCCGAATGGTAATGTCATCCTTTGCCTGGCCAGAGAAAACCAGCGCAAAGGTTGTTCGCTGATGATGTTCTCCCACGACGAAGGACAGACTTGGACGTCGATGAGAGAAACCCCATGGGGCCTTACGGGAGACCGGCACATGGCAAGATATCTCCCTGACGGAAGGATTATCTCTGTGTTCAGGGATATGGCTCCCAACAGTCCGACCAAAGGGCATTTCGTTGCATGGGTCGGAAGGTACGATGATATCGGAGGAGATCTCTCAGGACAGTACAAGGTCAAGTTACTACATAGTTTTGCCGGACCGGATTGTGGCTATCCAGGTCTTGAATTGCTTCCCGACAGTACCATCGTCGCAACTACCTATGTAAAGTACAATCCGGGAAAGGAAAAACACTCCGTGGTCTCGGTACGTTTCAAGATTGATGAACTTGATGCCTTGTTCAAGAAGTGATACGGATTATTTGTGTATATTTGCGTAGGACGAGGCAATTAACAGACAATAATGAAAAGTAGATTCTTTATCATGTTATCCATCGCTTCATTGATGGCTTTTACCTCATGCGGCCCCAAGAAGGGAGCCTCGGTCAACCCTTCCGACTGGGCCTCGAGCCTTCTCAAGGATAACGGAATAGATGTTCCATTCCATCCTTCGACCGATTTTGCCGAACTGATGAGGCAGTACAAAGCCAATCCTGACCTCTGGGATGCCGCCCTTAAATGTGTTGCCGAAAAGGGACCGAAGCTTCATGAGATTACAGATTTCGGGACGTTCGACCTGGTTGGCAGGAAGTGTTATTACACCATTGCCGAACTTGATCCGAAACCTTTTGAGGAAACCAAACTGGAGGGCCATCATGACTATATCGACATTCAGCTTACCGAAGGACCTGTAAAATGGGGGATCTGTCCTGCAGACAGCCCGAAACTGCAGGTACTCAGTGAATATGATCCTTCCAAGGAGGCCGGTTTCTATCTTTCGGACGACACTGTCTATTACGACCAGCCGGCCGATCATCCGTATCTCTTCGTGTTCTTCCCCCACGACCTCCACAATCCTTCGTTTGCTGCCGACGGTGCTGTCTATGGCAAGCCGCTCAAGAAACTGGTGATAAAGATTGCAAATTCTGAATAGATAAACGTCTGGGCATGAAAGCATCTCTTTCCGGCTTCCTGAGCAATATGCTCTCAGTAATCCTTGGTATTTTCATAACATTTGGAATCCAGGGGATAATCGACAGGTCCAGGGAAAAGAACAACACTCGTTCTTCGTTGGAACTTGTCCGTTCTGAATTGAGCACCAACATTGATGATATTTCCATAATAGTAGATTACTTGAAACAGGAAAGGAAGTCTGCGGAGTATATGCTAGCCCATCGTGATTCGTTGGATAAATGTCCGGTCGATTCAATCAACTTCCACTCAAGTATGATTTTCGCGGATGTGTCCTTCTCACTCTGCCATGATGCGCTTGAACTGCTGAAGATGTCTTCTGTCTTCCAGAACATAGAGAGCAATGGCCTGTCGATGAAGATAATCCGTGCCTATGATACCTGCAACTCGATAGTTTACAACCTCAACCGCCATATCTCATCCAGGGATTCGAGGTTCGAGAACTCCATCGACAAGGAGACTGCCGGGATTTATGCCCTTAACGGGAACATAGATATAAAGGATTTCATCAAGACCGATTACGGCCTGTATTCCATACAATGGCTTACCGCCCAGGCCGACCCTGAGCTTTTTACCGATGTTACCGACATCCAGGATGCCATTGATGCCATTGATGCGTACCTACGTTAATTAATTGCAATATGAAAAAGTCTTACTCCAACGACAATCCTTCAAAGGTGGTTATCGTCCCCAAACCCCCGAAATCCGAAGAGCCTGACACTTCGTCAACAACTTCTCCTCTCAAGGATGTCCTTGAAAAGGATGTCCTTAAGGATGTGACCAAGGAAAAGGAAGCCGAAAAAACCAAATAAGAATTCTGCCATGATCCATTCCGACAGGCCTCTGGATAAGTTCAGCAGGCCCTTTAAGGTTGTTTACCTTGTAATAGCCATTTTGTTTATACTCATCCCTTCCGCTTGTTCAAGGAAGCTGGTCGAGATGAGTGGCAATCCTCTGTTTGAAGGTCAGTACGCTGATCCTGAAGGAATAGTTTTCGGAAAGGAATGCTGGATTTATCCCACCTGGTCCAGGCCTTATGACGAACAACTTTTCATGGACGCATATTCATCAAAGGATTTGGTCCATTGGACAAAGCATGAGAAGGTGATTTCCAAGGAGAACATCTCCTGGCTTCGTCGTGCGCTTTGGGCTCCTTCGGTCATTGAGAAAGACGGAGTTTATTACCTCTATTTCGGAGCAAACGACATGCATGAGAAAGGGGAGGGAGGAATAGGTGTCGCCGTGGCCGACAATCCCGCAGGGCCTTTCAAGGATGCTCTCGGCCATCCGTTGATCGATGAGGTTATCAACGGTGCACAGCCTATCGACCAGTTCGTGTTCCGGGATGATGACGGGCAGTACTACATGTACTATGGTGGCTGGCGTCATTGCAACATGGTAAAGCTCGGCGATGACCTCAAGAGCCTGGTTCCGTTCGAGGATGGCACCATGTTCAAGGAAATAACCCCTAAGAATTACGTTGAGGGGCCGTTTATGCTGAAACGTAACGGGAAATACTATTTCATGTGGAGTGAAGGCGGCTGGACAGGACCCAACTACCATGTGGCTTATGCTGTTTCAGACAGTCCTTTCGGACCTTTCGAGCGCATCGGTACGATCCTGGAGTCAGACATGAGTGTGGCAACCGGAGCAGGTCACCATTCTGTGATAAAAGGACGCGGTAAGGATGAATACTACATAATCTATCACCGCCATCCCCTTGGTTCCAGGGACGGCAACAACAGGGTAGTGTGCATCGAGAAGATGTATTTCGATGATGAGGGTCTGATCGTTCCCGTGAAGATAACATTTGAAGGAGTCCCTGCCACACGCTTGAAGTAGCAGGGACAATCTCAAATGCTTCAGTTGCTAAAGGTCATCGATGGGATTTCTTCCCAATGATCCTGAAGGACTTGTCGTGGACAGGTTCGAATACTTCAGGATTACATGCCATGATGACTTGTCCTTCACATCGGCGTCCAAAGTGATGGTTCCGTTGGGAAGGTTATAAATCGCAAGATTATTGTCGGTCGAAGTTTTAGGCTCAATGCCGTATTTCTGGGTGAGAGAGGCCTGAAGCGAATCATAAGCCTTTTCCAGGGTGTCCCAATCCGAGATAACCGGGAAATCTACACGAACTTCCCTGACCGGATTATTCCCAGAGGGAGTTACCTTGCACCTGCTATAGCCTGCAAAATCACCTGTATATACTCCATTCCCGGAATTCGTAAACCCTGCCCTGACCAGCTCGTTTCCAAATGCCGATAGGGAACCAGTGATGGGAATCCCCTTGAAAGAAAGAGGGGTCGAGGTCGTTGAAGTCGTGGGAGGAATGCTAGCCGGCGTCGAAGGACTGTCGTCGTTTCCGATACCAAGTTCCCTTTCCAGGTCCTTGATGTCCTTGGGGACTTCTTTGTCCGAAACCGTCCCTTCGGATTTTTCTTTCGGGCCGAACCAACCGCCGGATTCTTCAGAATTGCTCCCACCCAAACCACCGGGAAGGGAAATAACACCACCAACTTTGTCAGTACAAAGTTTTACGACCAACAAAACGACCACAACGGTCAGGATGAGTCTGATAAGCTTTTTCATTTCTTTTCAAATGGTATACCTACTTGTTCGTAAATATAAAGAAAAACAATGAATTGTACTAGTTTTCCTTCTCCCGGAATTCCTCCCATTTCTTCAAGACTGCAAGCAGTTCATCCGCGTGAGGATTGGATTCAAGGGCCTGTAATGAGAACTGTATGGTGACGGGGCAATGCCATTCGGCAGCCAGGCTATCGGCAAAGTTCCACATTTCCGGAGTTGTTTCGGGCTTGATATTCCACCATCCGAAATCCAGACGTGTCATATTATCGGCCATTCTGGGGGCTTCGGCGTAGGGGAATTCAAGGATCTTTTCCTTGAACACTTCAGGAGGGAATACGTCGAAAGCGTTTGCGCCGGCTTGAAGATGCCAGCCGAAATGGGATTTAGCTGCACCTTCTGTGAATACCGGCATCTTTGCCAGCTTCGACGCCACCCTGTACTGTGCGAGTGACACATTTATTCCGGTTGGAGGATTGACACCCTCAGAGCCGTCAAGGTAAAGGAATTCAAAACCGCAGTCATAGATGCGCGCTATCTTTTCGGCGATTTCATCCTGGAGATCGTTGTCCTGGTTGATGTAGATGGAGGATCCTTTTCCGTATTCGCTGAGGTCGAGCACTCCGCCAATTTCTCCTTTGCGGTGGGGAACTGCATCAGTGTCAAATGCCCTGCGGGAGACACCTGTGAACTTATAGGGGGGGTCAGTGGTATATCCTTCATAGGCAAACCCTTCACCGCCGAAAGTAAGGACTCTGGTATAATCGTGCAAAGGGGAGTCAACGGGATTCTCTTCCACAAAGATTTCAGAAATCTCACCGGAGGATGGAATCGGCTCCTTTAGGGTGAACTGCCGCTTGCGATTCAGACGTGAATCAATGGATGGTTTGACATATCGGCTCTCCACTCCGATATGGGTCTGAAGCGTGTGAAATCCCGGGGTGATCCCTGCCGCCTTGACCTTTTCAACCATCTTCCTCAGGTCATCATAGCCGCCAGGATAATCATCTGAGAGGTCATAGTCTCCCATAAGCCTGTAGCCACGGGACTTTACGAAACAGGTGTAATAGAACAGCATCATCTTAAGACCGGCTTTCCGGGCAATGGCGATATGCTGGTCTATGTTAGATGGATTGGCATTGGATGTCCAGTAAATGGAGCGGTTCAGTATGGGAGAGCGTCGGCTTTGGACGCCTCGGGGAAGGTTCTGGTCAACTTCAAACCCGTCCATGACATCGAGGAAAGGCTCTTTGCCATCAGCTGCAATGATTGCGGCGGAACCTCCGCGAAGTTTCTTTCCGGAATAGAGGTCAGCGGTGAGAACCCGTCCGTCAGTCCTGTCTTCGTGCCAAACAAGAGACCATGGATCGCATCCTGCCACACACACTGCAGAGTTATCATCCCACATGCAGTTCAGCCATTCTCCATAGTGTTCCCTCTCTTTGACGGGAAGTTGTAGGATCCTGAATTCGGCTACCGGAGGAAGGTCCAGGGCGAGGTTGCCATAGTCTTCCGGCTCACAGATGAAATCCTCCAGGGTGAATCTTAGATAACCGGCTCCTGCATCCACTTTTACTACTGCTTTGTAAGGAGCCGTGTCGAAACCTACGGTAAGTCTCTTTCCGTCCCAAGAAAGTGAGTTAGCCTTATATGTCGTCCTCGTGTTAGGGTGCTGGAGTTTTATCTCATTGTTGAAAGGCCTGTCCTGGGTAACAGAAAACAGCGGCACATCAGTACCTTTCAGGAGCATTTCCTCGTTGGTTTTCTTGATGACAAGCGACTTCGCTATGGCATCTTCTCCAACGGTCAGCTTGAACGTTTCCGCTTCCAGGATAATGCCGGTCTTGTGGTCCTGTCCGCCAGCGCAACTCTGTATTGTTATTAACGGCAGTACAATGAGCGCTGCCGTCAAAGCCCCTGAGAGTGACTTGATTATTCTCATTTCAGTGTTATAAGATGGTTATGTTCGTTAAAGATACTACAAAATGCTTTATCTTTGTCTTCTGTCAAGTGAAATAATATTTTTGAATATGATAAAGAGTATTCTTTCCCTTCTGACTTTAGCCTTGTTGCTTCCATTGACTTCCAAGGCAAATGATGACCGTCCAATTTCCCCGGACAAACTTCCAGCCGCGGAAGGAGCTCTGCTTAGAATAGACGACTAGTTTTTTTATTAAAGAATAATTGATCTTTTGCCATGAGAAGATTCATTGTCGTGATCATGCTTGTGTTCCTGTCCTTGGGCGCTTGGGCTCAGTATGCCGGTACCGGGGCTATCCGAAGGGTGGGAACCCACATTGAAATGAGCGGAGAACGTCTTTCTCATGAGGCACAGGCAGCCCTTCTGGCCAACATAGGTGGAAATGACTATAACCCAGAATGGGAGAAAGCAAGGAAAGGCCGGCGCACCGGTGTAGGACTTGTCGTCGGCGGTGGAACTGCTACCATCTTAGGTGGTGGAGTACTTGTTCTTGGGGCTACTACCAGCGTGATCGGTGCTGCCATTGGTGGAACCGTAGGTAGCATCGGTGGGCAGGAAGGAGCGCAAAAAGGTGCTGAAGAAGGTGCATCGGCAGGAGGCCCCTTGATTACCGCAGGATTGATAACGACAGGACTGGGAATAGTAGCCACTGTAGTAGGTATTCCTATGATAACGTCGAACAATAAGGCACTCAACGGTATTGTCAATGCCTACAATAAAGGTGGACAACCTTCTGCCCATTTGAGTTTTGGATCTACCGGCAGCGGAGTCGGACTTGCACTGGTCTTTTAACCGCTGTTATTCGTAACCGATAACTGCTTTTATCAGTTTGTACTTAGTCACGACATCTTCGGCCCTCGGGGTGTCGTGGGAATAGGT
>JAEEGI010007711.1_pt1 | contig 24048 bp, 19 predicted proteins | sample 8958751 | NCBI WGS metagenome assembly JAEEGI01 (sample SAMN16246545, study PRJNA631951) | gut metagenome | biome: gut microbiome; feature: rumen; material: KS-attached | host: Bos | place: Iran: Karaj | collected 2018-10 | reverse complement strand
GTACCGATGGCTGCTACTGGTCTTCGTCTCTCTATACGGCAGCTCCGTACAGCGCTTGGGCCATGCATTTCAATTCCGATAATAAAGATATGGCCCTCTACGACCGTTATGATGGTCTCACCATGCGTCCCGTCTGGGAAGAATAAAAAATCCCCCGGAAATCACTAACTTGCAACGTAAACTTCAAAATCTCCCGGTTATGAAAAAGTTGTTTTACACCCTGATGGCGGCCCTGATGGTGCTGGTGGCCGCCTCTTGCGACAAAGATAAACCCGGCAATGACGATCCGGGGAATAACGATCCGGGGAATAACGAGGAGCCGGAGATAGTGGAGCCAAACCCTTCTGTGAAGACGCAGGAGCCGACGGAAATAGATGCATTCTGTGCCTGCTTACACGCTCAAATTGACTTCGCGGGTATTGAATGGAGCGGTGTCAATTACGGCTTTTTCTGGGGGACGTCCGAAGATGCAGAAGGCACATATCTCCAAGCGGATGGTCAGCGAGATGAGAGTGAGGCTTATTCGGCAAAGATAACGGGCCTCAGTCCGGAGACGGAGTATTGGTTTAAAGCTTTTGTGGAGATTGACGGTAAACCATACACCGGTGAAATCCTGCATTTTACCACAGAGAAAAACTCTGTCCCCGTTAGCGCGGTGGACCTTGGCATTGTGATGACCCGGAAGGACGGGAGTACATATAAGCTTTACTGGGCCCAATCCAACCTTTGCGAGAGCGGTCTTTGCCCTAACATAGAAGATTACGGCGATTACTATGCCTGGGGCGAGACCGACCCGCATTACAGCAGCCTGGACCCGCTTGCCTGGAAAGACGGCAAGACCGGCTACTCCTGGACGACTTACCGGTGGTGCAATGGTACCCAAAATACTCTTACCAAGTACAATACTTACGGTACAATCTTCGGGGAAGTCGATAAGATCGGCGAACTCCAGCGTGGCGAAAATGAGGGCGAAACGATCGACGACGTGGCTCGCGCCAGGCTGGGTGGAAAGTGGCGTATGCCGACCAGGGACGAGTTCAGAGCGCTTTTCAACAACTGTACGGCGGAATGGGCGACAGTGAACGGCCATGTTGGCCGCAAACTCATCAGTAACATAACCGATTACACCGATAACTGGATTTTCCTTCCTGCAGCTGGCCAAATGTCCGGCGAGTCCCGCTCGTATCACGGAAAATCCGGTTACTATTGGTCCTCTTCCCTCTACGCCATTCCTATCCACGGTTGCATTGTATCCTTCGCAGAGAACAATATCAATGCGCAGGACAACTACCTCCACCGTTACTACGGCCTCACGGTCCGTCCCGTCTGGGAAGAATAAAAAATAAAGATCCCCGCTGACCACCATTTCCTCTTCGGCGGTCTAATCCATGATTAATATTGGAAAAAAGTATTGAAATTATTCCATTAAAGTTGTTGCCAAAGTGTGACGGACTCATCTTGTTTGTGGTGGAAATCTAATATTGGACGGTATCCATTCCAGATGTAATCTATATTAATAGTTCCCCCGGCTCCTCCGGAGAAGAAGTATTTTGGCAATGAGTTGCCTTTCTTGACCACTTTGGCAAACGGACCATCAGGGTCGTTAAAATCAGTCCAGTTTCCACCAAATGCAGTCCCCGGTTGGATGATAGCCATCACTTTGGGCACAATATCGTTTGCTAGATATAAATTTTCATAAACCACAACACCCTCGGCACACAAAAAGAGTAGGGAAAAGCGATCGGGGCCATGTTCCCAATATGGATCTTTTTCAAAGACGGCATATCTGGCATATGCTTTTCTCCTCCACCTGAGAATATGTTCTTTGTCAAACTCTGAACATTCAGGGATAAGAGATAAATCAAAACCTAAAGCGGAGGGAGAGACGGAATGTGATTCAATCAAGTTGTATCCTAAGGGGTATTCGGAAAAAGATTCCAAGTTATTCTTGAGCATTTTTTCCCCAATCCAATAATCGGCATAAATAAATTTATTGATGCCCAAATTGTCATAATGCTCATTACAGTATTTTATCACCTCCCAGTCGACACCGCAAGCAGGGTAATACAAGGAATCTGTAAGAAATTCCTTTAGGTTATTAATTGTTTTTCTCATGCGTAAAAAGGCGTTGTAGCTTGCAGCAAATAACTATCTTCCCCTTTGCCAATTCCAGACGATGTGGTCCAAATGACGTGGTGTCAGAGGGGTTCCATTGTTGGAAAAGAATGTGGCGGCATTAATGAACAAGTCCTTGATCTGCTGTGGTGAAAGATTATTTACCTCAGTCGCGTTTTGCGCAAATCTAGTCAGATGCATATCTACTTTTACATCATTCTGTTCTCCGGCGAGCATAAAGAAATAATCCACGGATACTTTTTGCCCTTTTATAGAGCGTAATTCTCTCCCCAAAGCAGATTGATCAGCAAGGGAGTTTAATTTCTGAAATGTTTCTACCTTGTGCCGAATCATAATATTGATGAATTGTATGAAGGCATCAGCTTTATAAATCTGTTTACTTCCTGCCGTTTTATAATCCCCGATAATTGATCGTAAGCCATCAATGCTCCACAGATTATGTTCTTCCAATTTGCGAATGAAGGCAGAAACGAGAATTTGTTCTTTTTCTGTCGGCATGGTATGGGGCTCGGGTGCCATCATTGGAATCTCTATATTATCGCATAGCCTCTGTAATGCGGGTATAACATTTCGGTCATAGTTGAGTCTGATAGATAATACTGCATCAAGCGCGCAGAGTGGAAGAGAAGAATAATACGATATATCTGGAACACTTAAGTCCAGATGATTAACACAGTAATTGTTAAATCTTTCTTGCATAATAACTTGACGTTGTTAAGAATTTATTATAATGAAATAAATTACGTTATTATTAATCAAATATGCAAATCTGCCTTGCCAAAATCAGGCATACCTTTCGCGCATTTTTTCGATGCTGGCGGCGAGGTCTTTGCGGAGGGATGGGGGTTCGAGGACTTCGAGGCGGTCGCCGTGGGAGAGGAGTTCCTGATAAAACTCCCAGGCGTCGGTGCCGACGTGCAGGGAGAAGAGGGAGTAGTCCGATCCTTTTCCAATCTCCTTCTGGGAGGGATGGATAGGGGCCGATCGCAGATAGTCGGCCTCATGGCCGTAGGCCTTCAGGACTACCTCCCGGGCCGCTGAAGTACGGATGCCGTAAGCGTCTTTGAAGAAGGTTTCAGGACTGAAATCGGCAGGATACTCAAAGCGATCATCGAGAATGCGGACATCACGGGTTCTATCGTCAAGACAGAAGGTCTTCAAAGTATCCTTCTCCTTTGCGAGAAGATACCAGCGACGCTTAAACATCTTCAAGCAATACGGCGCGAGTCTTCTTTTGGAGACGGTTTTGCTGTCATATTTCATGTACTCAAGAAGGATCATCCTGTCGTCATTCATCGCGGCAATCACCCGTTGCATATGCTTGGGATAGGCAAAAGGCTCTTCTTCATATAGAATTCGTCCGGCCATTTTGGTGTAGCTGTCTTTGCTGTTCCAAATCGAGAGCGACGACATCAGTAGTAGTAACTGTTGCATCCTTCCGGAATACAGCTCATCACTGATCCGATACTGCTTTTCCTTGCTGGAATACGAGATCGTCAGGCCGAAGATTTCTTTGATGGCCTCCCTGTGGTTGTTGAAGGTGCGCTGGGGGAGCGGCTTCCCCTCGGGGTTCAGATCGGGCTGGTCCTGCCAGTCCTGGTCAATCTCAACAAAGCTGGCGCCCCCGGTATTGTATAACAGGGCTATCAGCCAGATGTGCCGTTTAAAATCGTTATGCGCCATTTTTATTCTAATGTTTCTTCTCCTTTTCCGTCGAGAATGCCTGAGATATCACCCCGCTTAAAAACAAACCCCTGAAATAGTCCGCGGGTTTCAATGGGGTTTAACTCATTATATATACAGGGAGCCTGTTGATGTCCAATTTTATTGAGCACACCCCAAAGTCCTTTTTCCTTGACAAGAAAATAGAGGATTGGCGTCTTTTGCTTTTCGACCAGTTTGCCTGCATATGGACGGATTTCGTCATAGATGCCTGGAATCGCCGAAATTTTCTTCGCCGGGTTGGCAATTATGCCCCATTTCCCGCTGGCGTTAATATAGGCCGTGACGCTTTCCCCTTGGAGTGAAATCTTTTTGATTTGAGCGACGTTCTCGCTCCGCTCAAAGGCATTGGGAGCGATTAAGGTTACTGAAGGCGGGATGGACACGGATCGTAGACCCGGCCGATTGGCGAATGCGCTTTCGCCGATGGCCGTCACTCGGAACATGCGGCCCTCAATGGTTATGCTGTCGGGAATGTCGATTTCTCCGACATACTTCGCGTTGCATGAGAGCACCTCCAGCTCATCTATGCTTGGCCGTCTCCTGAAAGTCAGTCCTTTGACTGTAATGGTGAATGGGCCGGTGGCATCTAAAGGCTGCAAGAGTCCGGAACCGATATCGAATACATGGGTGTCCTGCCCAAAGCGAACAGTCGCCTTAAAGCCGCGGAGTTCTGTGATTTCGCCAAGGCCAAACTTTTCGTGGACAACACTTTGTCCGACGTGATATGCAGAAAGAAGCCCTTCGGGGACGGTCTTTGACTCCTCAATTTTTACGAGACGGCGGCGGTTTGTTTTTAAGGTCATTTGTTGTTGTGTAGCAGGTTGGTACAAATATAATTATTTTGCCAGAATTTGGCAAAGGTGCTTTTGATAATTCAATATCGCGATATATCTTCGTGCTCACAAAAATCATATGAAATATTTTGATTTTAAGGGAATGAACTATTCCCCAACTCGTTCTTTGTCAAATTAGTCTTTACCCCAAACAATACCCTTTATCTATTTAATTATTCATTTATTACACTTATATCAACTTTTTAACATTTCACAATTATTATTGATAAAAACAGAATACCTATGGAAAATAGGTCTGAATATTCCGACAGCGTCAATGCTATGAATGGCTGTTTGATTGGGTGCGCAGATCTCCTCGGGATGATATGCGGATGGCTTCTCATCATCATCCTCGCTCCTTATGTGGGACTTCTCTTCCTGCTCTGGTGGATTGTCGCCTGGATTCTTGGCCTAATCTTTCCGGGCCGGGAATTCTTCCCCATCAAGCGCATCTGGGCATGGATGTGTGGGTGGGTCAAGCACTACACCGGACTTAATCTTGAGTCAGTTCTTCTTATTACTGCGTTATTTCTTCTCGCCAGCACGGCTATTGGCGCCATCGCCAATCTGTTTCGCGGGGGAAAGTAACAGAGAATAAAGTATTTTTGTAACAATAATTTTAATAGAATGAAGATTCTTGATATTGATAAAAAATATATGTATCCCGATGTCGAACACATGAAACAATGGTTCGATGAGTTTAATTCCCGTTTCTGGGATAATAAACTGCCGCCGATAGAACTTCATGTCGGTTATAGGGGTTACGGAAAGAAACATACCCTTGGCTTTTTCCGGGATCCCAGTAAGCATTTTCCCGTAGGATTTCACCCGGAAAAATGCGTTATCTCTCTTAATGCCACCTTTTTCCTTCCAGAAAACGAATGGCGGAATACAATGGTGCATGAAATGGTCCATTACTTTGTTTATATGAAGTATGGAAGTACATCAATTTCGCACGGAAAAGAGTTCAAGGCGGAAGCCAGACGCATAAGCGCTATCTCTGAGTTTAAAATTGATACGTGTATAAAGGAAAAGTGTTTCCGCCCCAACTCTTCCATTACAGACCACTGGGGAGAAAAATTCGACGATGAGGTTATCCTTGGCAATTATTATCAAGGTTTTGAAATCCGGATTGTAGATTATGAAGATGAAGAAACGAATGAGATTATCCCAATCGAACTGGCCGATTATGATGGGGACAAATCATTTTCTTTCCGGACAAAAAGCCGGTATGTCCCGGAGATTATTGATAATCTACGCAACGTGCGCGGTCGAATTGAATGGTTCAGGGTCGATGAGGGATGTCAGAGACTGTTCCTGCTCCCCGTCACTACGGCAGTTCCCTCTTTTAAGCCGGAAGAAATAAACGAAAACTTTTTCCATGAAGAGCCTGTTTTCGAAGATGACTTCGGGCTCATTAAATGGACTCCATTGGGGACCACTCAGTTCCAAGAGGATGGCAGCGTCCAGGGCTATATGCCCGGGCGGCGCAAGGAGGAATTCCGGGGAAAATACTTCCGTGATGCAAGAGAGATAGGACAGATTGCGGCTGAAATGCTCGTAAAGCGATATGTCGAACATCCGCGCTGGTACACATCCACTGTTCACGGCACTTATGATGCAAAACCTTCCTGCGGCGAATACACTATTCAAGTCGATTCCCGCTTCAAGCCATTGGTGGCAATGACACCCAAGAAAATACTCATCAATCCGGTTCACTCCGACATCATGATGAATTACATCAAATCCGGCAACACCGAATCACTCGCCAATGAAATATCACGCGTAATCTTAGGCAGACGGATTTGAGAACTGTAGAGTTTTCCGCTCCAATGAAATGACAATCTCCAAAAGAGGTTGTCATTTTTCTTTTATCGCAGAGGCTCTCCATGATGCGGGGTTGATCGGTTTGGGGATATCACGGAAAATCACTAACTTGCAACGTTGTCCAAAAAACTCTGCGTATGAAACGATTGATTTACCTCTCCCTGGCTGCCTTGATGGTGCTGTCGCTAGCCTCCTGCAAGAAGGATTCTTCCGTGGAGCCTTCGGATGAGACGGAGGTGATTTCTGTCGTTGCCCCCGAGGCCGTGGATCTTGGTATCGTCGTCAATGGGAAGACGATAAAATGGGGATCATTCAATCTGGGGGCTACAAAGCCGGAGGAATATGGTGATTATTACGCCTGGGGCGAGACAGAGCCAAAGGAGGATTACAGTTGGTCCACATACAAGTTCCGTACAAGTGGCGATACGTGGGATAATGTAAAATTCTCAAAGTATATCACGAATGATTCCTACGGTTCAGTTGACAATATCACCGTGTTGCAGCGAGGCGAAATAATCGGCGAGACCGAGGATGACGCCGCCCGGGAAAAACTTCACGGCAAGTGGAGAATGCCCACATATGCGGATTGGGAAGCGCTTTTAAACCAGTGCAAGTGTATATCGACAATGCAGAATGGCATAAACGGCAGATTGATAACCGCCGATAACGGCAATAGTATCTTCCTCCCCTGCGCGGGAAACCGGCATGTTACGAGTCTCCTTGTTGCGGGTACCGATGGCTGCTACTGGTCTTCGTCTCTCTATACGCCAGCTCCGTACAGCGCTTGGGCCATGCATTTCAATTCCGATAATAAAGATATGGCCCTCTACGACCGTTATGATGGTCTCACCATGCGTCCCGTCTGGGAAGAATAAACTCCTTTCCCGTGCAGCCAATAATCTTCCTCGCGCTCGTTCACATCGCGATGCGTGAATATGAAGGTATAGCCCGATTCGTGCTCACCCGACGTGGCGCTCCAATAGGTGCCGCACCTGCCCCGGGAGTGCGGAATAAGACCGCTTTTTGGGCAGTAGTGACGAGGCCCGTCAGCGATTGGAATACAGTTTCAGTCCGTCAAGCTTGTTCCATTCGCCTCGGGTGAAGTCGGGCATGACGACCGGCATGGAGCCGTGGGTGATGGAAACCTCCGTGAGTTCCACGAGCGAACTCCACTCCGCCGCGTCATAGACGTCTTCGTCGAGCGGCAGGCCGTTGTGGAGGCAGTAGATCAGGCGGTAGTCCATGATGAAATCCATCCCGCCGTGGCCGCCGACCTTGCGGGCCAGCTCCTCTATCTCCCGGGCTATGGGGTGTTTGAATACGGCGAGGAGGGAGTCACGCTTCTCGTCGCTCATATATTTCTCGGCATTGAGGTCGTCTGAAGAGAGTATCTCCGCGGCATCGCTCCCGAGGGCGAGGCCCGGGGTGGGATATTTGTTGGCATAGCCTTTCGTCCCGACAATCTGGTACATCCTGTTGTAGGGACGCGGGGTCACGACGTCGTGCTCTACAAGGATGGTCTTGCCGTTATGGGTACGGATCATCGTCGAAGTAAGGTCGCCGTTTTCATATTTGACGGCACCCTTTCCATAGCGTTCGTCGGCCTTGGCCTGGCCGGCGAAGGCCCCGGTGTCCATCGACACCAGTTCCTCCATCCTGTCACCGCGGTGAATGCCCAGCACCTGGCAGACGGGCCCGATGCCGTGGGTCGGGTACACGTCGCCGTGGTGATCCTTGTTGTAGGTCATACGCCAGTCGCCCTGGTAGTTGTCCCACCATGGGTCAAGGTTGTGGTGATAGGACCCCTCTACGTGGACCACATCCCCGAAAAGTCCCTGCTGGGCCATATTCAGGCAGGTGAGTTCGAAAAAGTCGTAGCAGCAGTTCTCCAGCATCATGCAGTGCTTCCTGGTCCTCTCGGATGTGTTCACGAGCGCCCAGCACTCTTCGATACTGGTCGCGGCGGGCACCTCGACGGCGACGTGCTTGCCGTGCTCCATGGCATACACGGCCATCGTCGTGTGCAGTTGCCACGGAACGGCGAGATAGACAAGGTCAATGTCGTCCAGTTCACAGAGTTGCTTCCACCCTTCCTCTCCGGAGAACTCGTGAATGGCCCTTGGTGCGCCGCGCTTCACAAGGCTCTTCTGGGCCCGTTCGATCCGTTCGGGCATGAGGTCGCAGAGCGCCCTGACCGAGGCGTGCTCGATGAAGGCCATCCGCTTCGGGACATCCTTGCCGCGGTCCCCGAGGCCGATGACACCGATGCGTACGGTGTCGATCGGGTCGCAGGCGAAGCCGAGCATGCTCTGCTGTCCGGCCGGCCTCGGCGGAGTATTGTACACGATTCTTCCGTCTTTGATTTTGTAGCCGTAATCATCCGTGCATGCGCAGATACCAAGCGCAAGCGCCATCAGAAGGAGAAATCTCTTTATCATACTTTAAGGAATAGTTTGTTCTTATACATAACGGCGAGAATCCCGAAAAGAATCGCCGCGTCGGCAAAAGCAATGATTACCGGGTAGCAGGTAAGACCGCCGAAGCCGTGGAGCAAAGACTCCGATACGGAGGTGAATTTGACCACCTCGCCGATGCAGTAGGCCGTGATGGCGTTCATCCCGTATATCTTAAGCCAATCGGCACCTTTGTGCCATCCACGCACATCAACCAAATAATATGTAAACGACACCAGCAGGAAGCAAATTCCACCGGAAAACAGCGTCATGCTGCTGCTCCAGATCTTCTTGATAATGGGGAATACCGGGGATATGGCCAGGCCTGCGGCGACAAGGGCCGCGCCCGTCACCGCGACCAGCAGCGCCCGCCGCGCCGGCGCGTGTTTCCCGCTTTTCAGCAATTGCCCGGCAAAGCACCCGAGAAGCACCGTCACGGCGAAGTTGAGGCTGGAGAGTATCCAGGTGTACTGGTAGCTCCTGCCGAAGCGCCAGGTTCCGTCGATGGCCCAGCGGACGCCGTCACGGTGTGACCCCAGCACGGCTTTGTCCACCACCATGGCGATATTGTCCTGCGGGTCAAGATTCATACCCGTGCATGCGAAGGCAATCCAGTAGGCGGCAAAAAGAGCGACTCCGGCCACAATCTGCCATCGTGGTTTGAGGTACACGAAAAGCAGCGCCGTGACCACGTAACCGACGGCAATGGCCTGCAACGTATTGGCGTACGGGTGGAAATCTTTCCAGCTGAATTCCAGCAGGTTCCCCTGCACGATCCATCCGAGGAGAAAGAGCAGGCAGAAACGCTTCAGCAGTTTAAGGTGGAATTTCCCATCCGGCCTTGCGCGTCCGTCCCTGTAGGCGGCCATCGAAAACGGGATTGTAATTCCGGACATGAACAGGAACAGCGGCATGATGATATCCCAAAGGACGAATCCCTCCCAGACTACGTGCTGGAACTGGCCAGCCAGCCAGGCGGTCCCGTCCGGGCATAACTTGCAGATGCTCCTGATCACAGGCCCCAGGGCCAGCAGCAGGAACATATCCGCCCCGCGCAGGATGTCAAGTGATGCCAGTCTTTCTTTCATACAACGCAAATTTACATAAAATCTGCCGGAGTTTCCTCAAAGTATTCAGGGAAAGTATTCGGGAGGGCGTTGACTGCGGCGTAAACATCTACCAGACCGTGCCCAAGATAATAATCAGGATTGTAGGCCGAAATGTTGCGGGCGGACTCTTCAAGACGTTGTCTTAACTCAGCCGGGGTAAACCCGGGACCTCCGCAGGCGGAAACGACGAGCGCGGCAGCTCCGGAGACGTGCGGACAGGCCATCGAGGTCCCTGACATCCAGCCGTAGCGGTTTCCGGGAAGGGTGCTCAGGACCCGGTTGGGCTTGTACCCTCCCGGCGCGGCCAGGTCGGCAAAGGCACCCCAGTTGGAATACGGGGCTTTGACGAAACCGGCCCCGAGGGAGGTTACGTTCAAGATGCTTTCATAGGTCGAGGAACTGGCCATGCGTCTTTCGTTTCCTGCGGCAAATACCACAAGCCCGCCGGCCATCGGTCCGGTCTGGACACCCTCGGCATCCAACCCGGCATATTTGACAAAATAATCGACGGCCGCCTTTATCGATTCCGGCGTTTCGTCCAGTTCGGGATAGCCCCAGCTGTTCTGACAGATGACGGCGCCGTGGTCCGCGCCCCATTTGATGGCGGCGGCGGGACTGCAGACACTCTCGTTGCCGGTAAAGATCTGGCACGACATGATTTTCACACCGGGGATTCCTTTGGCATGATCGCCCCCGGCGATTCCGCAGCCGCCGAGACCGTTGTTATTGACGGCGGCAATGGTTCCGGCCACGTGGGTGGCATGGTCGTCGGGTGTAACGTCGGGACTGTCGTTGCAAAAATTATAGCCGCAGCTGCCCGGGATCTCCGGATTGAACCAGATGTTTCCGGCCAGGTCTTCATGGGTGTCGTCCACGCCTCCGTCAACGACACAGACGATGACATCGTCGCGTCCGGTAACCCCTTCTTTCCACAGGGGGAATACGTTGATGTCGCACCCCGGTGCGGTGCCTTCCCGCGAGCCATCATTGCAATAGTGCCACTGACGGTATAGAAGCGGATCATCGAAGGGGGCGCCGGAAAGGATGACGCCGGACGGTGCGGCGTATTCCACGACAGTGTCGGCATACAGGCGTTTCATCGGGTCGCATTCCACTGCGGAAATGCCGGGATGCGACGCCATCAGGTCCCGGGCCCTGCTTACGGAAAATGACGGGTCGAATGACACTTGATACCACAGATGCATGCCTTCCGCCCGCGAGCGCGCTTCAAAAACGCCTGCGGGAGCGAAAAGTCTTTTCAGGGACTCCATGCCGATTATGCCTGCAACCTCCTGAAACTCAGAAATTTCTACTGGGTTGATCTTGCCGTTGCCGCCGGTGTGGCGCTCCAGGGAAGAAGAAAGCGTCGGTGTGACTTTGACAACCATTTGCCCGGGCCGGAACAGAAGGTCCTCTTCTTTCACGGAGAGATTTTTTCCCGGGTCAAAGATTTCCTCGTCCACACAGGCGAGAAGCAGAAAGAGGGGCAATATGAGCGAAAGCTTTCTCATTTGTCACAGACCGGCCTGACCGGCATCCCATAGAAACGTCCGCATTGCCATTCATTCACAGCCTCCCGGGCGCCGTCAACCCCTATGAAATAGGCCCCTGCCGGGCCGCATTCGACACTCCTGGCGAGGCTTGACGTCCAGTAGTAGCCGGCCGCTGCGAAATATTCAATACTCCCGTCTTCCACCCTGCCGGCACAGGGGAAGAAGACGCTCCCGCCGGTATCGGGACTCGATATCCGGAAACCGAACATGTCGTCCCGGAACTCGTAGTGAATCTGTCCTTCGCCGTAGCTGAGATAATCCCAAAGTTCCCAGAGTTCCCAGCGCGTGGGCATACGCCATTTGCCGCCCAGGTGAACGCGGGCGGGATCGTCAGCCTCTTCCAGTACGTCCAGCCCGTCCGGACCGTCTCCTGCACCGGTCCACCATGCCTCGCCCCCTGTGTAACAGTACTTCTGGAATCCTGTGCCGGAATCATTTCCATACGCATAGCTGCTCCAGGAATATCTTTCTTTGGGAAGAGTTTCTCCCCAGGCAAAGTAGTATCCGGTTTCGCTCTCCCGGGCCGCGCCCAGATTGCAGGATGCCCATAGGACGCTCAGACCCAGATCGACAGCCTCGGGGACGGAAAATGACGGGTTGGAGATATCGGCCTCCAGGGGAATCAGCGCTTTCGGAGCGGCCAGGTAGCTTACGTATCCGTCAAACCATGCGGCCCGGCGCTCGAAATAATCAAAAATGAAAGCGAATTCTGCCTCCCAGCAGCGCGGCGGGTAATTGCCGGGCCAGCGTCTGAAATTGCATTCGAGCGCTTCATCCAGCCCCTGGAACAAGTCGCGCATCTGTTCTTTGAAACGGGGAAGAAGTGGTTTCAGTGCATCCCAGTTCCGCTTGAGGCAGTCGGTAAAAAGCGGGTTGTGCAGAAGATAGGGAAAGTAGTAACTGTTGCTGCAAATGGGATAACCGGTCGCCATCGAGCCCGGGGCGGGCAGGGGATTGTCAGCGTCGCGTCCGAAAAGTCCAAGGGCGCTCTCGGCATCCCACACCGGCCCCATCCTCAGTTTTTCTTCCTTGGACCTGAGGACATAAAATATGTTGGGGTCATATACGCCCAGAAGTTCTGTGACAAGATACCACTGGGCGAAACTGTCCATATCCAGATAATCCTCCCCGTTGCCGGAGAGCAGCGTACGTTCCATCCTGCCGATATAGGCGGAGATGGATTTCAGGTGCCCGTCATCCGGGTTGTCAGGGTATTTGAAGGTATAATGAAAGCCAAGCGTGCTTTCGAAGCTGACCGGTTCTTTTTCCCAGTATGTGTCATCTTCTATGATGAACCCGTCGTCGGCAATGTCAATCCGCGAAGGAGAGCGCCGGACATTTTCGACAAGCACATAGACCCCCTGGTACTCGTCATCGAGATACAGTTCCACGTGTCTGTACTTCAGGGAATAGGGCATTCCGACAAGATGCGCCAGGGAAAACATGAAGGCCGTGCGCATGAACGAAGGGTCTCTATATTCGGCGAGCAGCACCCATTCCCGGCTTTTGTTGAATCCCAGGATGGTTTCTTCGCGGTCCAGATTTATCTTATAGGGCTTCTTTTCGTATTGCCAGGTTCGGTTTCCCCTGCCGTGTATGGAGCCCTGGAGCAGTTTCCCGTCTATACTGAACGTGGCGTCGATGGATTGTCGCCCGATGGTCTTGCCGCCGGTATGGACAAGAATCTGCGGCAGATTCGAGTGAGATGCAAAATCCTGCGTAAAAGGATTCTGCCCTTCCGGTGCGGTCTTCATGCACGATGGGAGCAGAATCAGCGTAATCAGCAGAATAATGGATCGGTTGCCTGACATACCGGTTACAAAAGTAACACTTTTTCCGGTTGCGGCAACTATATCTTCGGCATTGTGTCCGAGCCGAAACGTACGGGGTTTTTGGCGGATTCGCCTAAAATCATTAACTTGCGACATTAAAAAAATGTCCGCCGTATGATGAACATTCAGGAAGAATCCGCCCGTTGTCTGCTCTGTTCCGATGCGCCTTGCAGCAAGGCGTGCGGGAGCGGAGATCCTGCACGGACTGTCCGTGCCGTGCGTTTTGACAATCAGACCGTCGCCCGCGCCTGGGTGAAAGATTGCCCGGAAGAGGCGCTCGAGGCCGCCGAGAAGGCCTGCATCCACTACGACCGCCCGATCCGGATCCGCGAGATCGTCGCGCAGTTGCCGGAGGCGCCCTCAAGGCCGCTTCCCTCTCTGGAGATCGATTTCTGCGGGCTTCGCTGCGAGAATCCTTTTTTCCTCGCTTCTTCGGCCGTCTGCACCAATTATGAGATGGTCGCCCGGGCCTTCGATGCCGGATGGGCCGGCGTATTCTACAAGACCATCTGCCTGCAGGATATCCGCGAGGTTTCGCCCCGGTTCGACGCCGTATACAAGAACGGCTCTCACGGCGACTTCTACGGCTTCCGCAATATGGAGCAGCTCAGCGAGAATCCCGTGGATGTGGATTTCGACATCCTCAGGCGTCTCAAACGGGATTACCCTTCCAAGATCGTCGTCGCCTCCATCATGGGCCAGAAAGAGGATGAGTGGATCGAGCTGGCGAAAATGGCCGAGGAGGCGGGCTGCGACGCCGTCGAACTCAATTTCTCCTGCCCTCAGATGCGAATGACCGGCATGGGCAGCGACGTGGGCCAGGATCCCGAACTGGTGACCTTCTTCACCGCCTATGTCAAGCGCAGCGTGAAGATTCCCGTCATTCCCAAGATGACGCCGAACATTGCCCACATATCGGATCCCGCGATGGGTGCCTACTTCGCCGGTGCCGACGCCATATCGGCCATCAACACCATCAAGAGCGTGACGCTGGGCGAGGGGTCGGAGGTGAACGGCTGCCAGACCGGTTCCGGCTATTCCGGCCGCGCGGTGAAGCCCATCGCCCTGCGGCATATCCTGGCGATGGTGAAGAACCCGATGATGAAAAACATCCAGTACAGCGGCATCGGCGGCATCGAGACCTGGCGCGACGCCCTGGAATTCATCCAGCTGGGCTGCCGCAACGTGCAGGTGTGCACGGCCGTGATGCAGTACGGCTACCGCATCGTCGAGGATATGATCTCGGGTCTGCAGAACTATATGGCCGACAGAGGGGTGGAGCATGTGGCCGACCTGGTGGGAGAACGGCTTCCCGAATTCCGCCTTCCTTCCGACCTCGACCGCGACACCCGCGTCTATCCCCGGTTCGAGCGCTCCCGCTGCATCGGCTGCGGCCGCTGCGTCATCTCCTGCTCCGACGGCGGTCACCAGGCCCTCCGGATGGATCCCGTCACGCGCCGTCCGCAGATGGACGCCGCCAAGTGCGTCGGCTGCCACCTCTGCCGTCTCGTCTGCCCCGTGGGGGCGATTTCTTCGGGAAAGAGAATAACATTGACAGATTTACGATGAGAACAGTCATATACGGCGCCGGGTCGTTAGGGACCATCCTTGGCGCATTCATTACAAAAGCAGGAGGAAGCATTGAACTCGTCAACCGCAATGCGGCGCACGTCAAGGCGCTGCAGGAGGAGGGGGCGAAAGTAGTCGGTACCGTGGAATTTACCCAGCGGGTCACGGCGATGACTCCGGGGGAGATGTCGGGTACCTACGACATCATTTTCCTGATGACGAAGCAGCAGCAGAATGCGGAGGTCGTGTCGTTCCTGAAGCCCTTTCTGGCGGAGGACGGCGTGATCGTCACGCTGCAGAACGGCCTGCCGGAACTCCTTGTCGGAGAGATCGTGGGCGAGGACCGGGTGCTCGGATGCACGGTGGCCTGGGGCGCGACAATGACCGGCCCGGGGGTGTGCGAGCTGACCAGCGCGCCGGACAGCCTCACTTTCTCGCTCGGCAGTATTTCGCCGAAACCGAACCCGCATCTCGGGGACGTGAAGGCCCTGCTGGAGATGATGGGGCCCGTGGACGTGGAGGAGAATTTCATCGGCACGCGCTGGAGCAAACTGCTCATCAACGCCTCGTTCTCAGGGATGAGCGCGGTGCTGGGCTGCACATTCGGCGAGGCGGCGGGCGACCGGCGTTCCCGCCCCGTGGTCCAGGCCCTCATCAAGGAATGCATCGACGTCTGCGCCGCCGGCGGCATCCGCATCGAGCCGGTGCAGGGGAAGGATATCGTGAAACTGCTGGACTACCACGGCCCGGTCAAGAAGGCCATTTCCAGTTTTATCATCCCCATCGCCATCCGCAAGCACGCGCGCCTCAAGGCCAGCATGCTGCAGGATCTGGAGAAGGGGAAACGGACCGAGGTGGACGCCATCAACGGCTCCGTCTGCGCCTACGGCCGCAAAATAGGATTCCCCACGCCGGTCAATGACTGCGTCGTGGGGATTATCCATCGGATCGAGTCCGGAGAACTTACGCCCTCTTTCGACAACCTCTCTTATTTCCGGGACCTTCTATAGGTTACAGGTATAGGAAGGCGCGGGTAGAGGCCTTGTCCTTGTCTTTGGCGGCCAGACCGCTCTTTATCTCGCCCGAAGCGACGTTGTATCGATATGCACGGGCGTAGTCGCGCTCGAAGGTGCTCCAATAATTGCCGGAGAGGACGGTGCCGCCGCTCTTTTGCAGCGAGGCGTTGACGGCGTCGAGATACAATCCGGTCTTCTCCCATTCATAGTTGCCCGGCAGGAACCAGCCGGTGGTCTTGCCCGCGGATATCGTCGGAACGCCGGTAAAGGCATCGGTAAGAATGGCGGGAATGACTTGGAAATCAGTATTATTCACGTGTTTGGAGTAGAACCGCTGCAGGAGGTAGCCGACAACACCGCTTTCGCAATAAGTATAAACCGGGGAATCGGACCACCCTTGCCCTTCATATACCTCCTTCCAATACTTTGTCAGGTCGTCGGCCTCGGCCTCGCTGAAAGCAAGGCGGGTCGGAGTCTCCGTGTTGACCAGCTGATACTGGAACAGACCGTCTTTTTTGTCATTCGTGGAGGCGATCCGCTCCGTCTTTTTCGACCAGAAATTCTCTGAAGCCTGGTCTTTCTTGACGACAAGTGCGTGGATGGAAGGGGAATCGGCAAAACCGCCGAGACTGCTTTTCCTGAAATTATGGTACTCGTACAGCTGCGTCGCGCCGGCTCCGTCGCGGCAGTGCTCCAGCCAGCCGCAGCCCATGAAGTCGTTATCCTGCGGGAGGAATGTCGATACGACCACGCCGACATAATTGTACCCGAAGGGGTGGGAAGGAAGCGCCTTGGGCCCGGTGGTTCTTCTGTTGTCCGCGTCCACGTAGATGTTCGGCTTTCCGACATATCTCAATCCGCAGTCCCGACGGTCGAACTGAGTCCCGTCGCAATAGACATAGTCGCCCTCCTTGATATCCGTCCCGTCGTAATCGAACACATAGACTTTGAATTCCTTTTTGGGGCCGTAGGGAGAGCTGACGGTGACCGTCACGGGGTCCTTGCTGCTCTTGAGGCCTCTCAGCATGACGGATTTGGAGCTGGCGGTCGCGCTGAGAACGCTGATGTCGCTGGAGGTGACCTCGAAGGCCTGGAGAGACCCCTCGGGCTTGAGAACGACGTTGAACTGCGTGAACTTGTCTTTCCGCAGGATCAACTCATTGTCCGGGTTGAACCGGTAGTTGGCGGTCAGGTAGAAATCATTGATGGAGGTCGGAACCGGAAGGATCTTCACATAGCATTCATCGTAGATGCCCGGGAAGTCTTTCAGCGTCACACGGACTTTGCCCAGAAGGGCGGAGGCGCCACCCAGGGAGGCCGCTTTCATCTCGCCGGTCTCGCCCCACAGATTCTGGAATACTTCCATTCCCTCGGCGATGTACCACTGCAGCGGGAATTCGGACAGGACGGCGTTATTTTCGTCCCTGACCTTCGCCTCCAGCTGGAAGGATTCGTTCTCCGCGAGGCAAAGCACACCGTCCACGAAATGGGGGTCGGTCTTGACGATGCTCACGGATGAGGGCGTTACCGGATGCTCCGTCACGGTCACCGTGCATTCCGCCTTGATAGCGGGGTTGGTCTTGGCGCTGACGGTCAGCGTGGCTGTACCGGTCGCCTTGGGATCGATGGCGACCGCGTCTGCCGTCAGTGCGCATTCGATAATTCCCTCCGGCTCGCATACAACCTTGCAGTTCTTTGCCAGCGAGGCCTCTTTCGGGGTGACGGCAACCTTCAGGTATGCCGTCGTCGCGTCGAGCGAGATGGAGAGTTTGTCATCCATGGAGATGGCCTGGACGAGAATCTTGGACCCGCCGGTATCGATTTTCTTACAGGAGACGGCCGCGAGGAGAACCGTCAGCAGGAGATAGAATAATTTCTTCATGATCGTCTGTTTCTTTACGCGTGTCTGCAAATATAGTTTATTTTCATAGAAAATCATTTTATGTTTCCGGTAATTTGCGTAAGTTTGTAAGGATTAACCATTCAACTGTTATGCATATGAAACGTTTGCTTTCTCTTCTGTGTTTTGCGACGCTCGCCGCATTCCCGGTTTTCTCTCAGCAGAAACTCACCGACAAGGAGCTCGCCAGCGTAATCTGGGCGATGGGGCAGATGTACCCCGAGGGCTTCACCGTGAGCCTGGATTCGCTGCGCCAGCCGACAAAAGGTATCGCGGTATCCTATAAGGAAACCCAGAACCACTTCGACAAGAAGAGCATCCCCGCCGTTATCAAGCACGCCCGCGCCCACAACAATATGGTGGGCGGATGGTACGATGCCGAAGAGGGCAAATATTATTTCGACAGCTCCCGGATCTTCCCGGAGGACAGCCTCGCCGCGGCGCTCAAGTTCGCCCGGGAAAACCATCAGCATACGGTCTACAACTTCAGCAAGGGCATCAACATCCGGAGCAACTACGAGCAGAAGGACGTCCGGATCATCCTCGACTGCGACATGGGCAGTTCGACCGACGACCTCTTCGCCCTGATGATGCTGTACCGCTATATGGATATGGGCCGTTGCGACCTCCTCGGAGTCATCGTCGACCGGATGGGCCGCGCCAATGCCGACATCGTGGACGTGATGAACAATTTCTACGGCCACCCCGACATTCCCATCGGCCTGGAAACTGACGGCCAGAAGGAGACCCACGTGTGGATCACCTATCACAACCTTCCCTATGCCCGTTCGACCGAGGGCGTCCCGATGTTCAAGCGCACCGTCGGTGACGACGGGACCTATATGGAGGGCTACAAGCTGTACCGCAAGCTTCTCGCCGGGCAGCCCGACCGCAGCGTGACCATCGCCTCCATCGGCCTCGTCACCACCCTCGCCCGGCTCCTGCAGTCCGGTCCGGACGAGTATTCTCCGCTGAACGGTGTGGAACTGGTGCGCAGGAAGGTGAAGGAAATCTATGCGATGGGCGGCGTGTTCGGCGACGCCGTCGAGCCCGACTACAACTTCAAGCAGGCCATCGATTTCTCGCTCAAGTTCTTCGCGCTGCTTCCCAGGGAAGTGGACGTGGTCTTCTCCCCGGGTGAGGTCGGCGATCCGCTCGACTACCGTCCCGAACTGGTGATCTCAGACCTCGACTGGACCGACCTCCATCCCATCAAATGGACCTATCAGTTCCTCAACTGCGATACCGGCCAGAAGATGTGGGATCCGCAGGCGGTCATCAACGCCGTGGAAGGGGATGACTTCTACAAACTCTCCCCGCGCGGATTCGTCACGCTCACCCGCAACGGAGAGACCCTCTTCACCCCCGATCCGAAAGGCAACTGCCGCTACCAGTATCCCGGCGACAAGGTCTGGTGCGAGACGGTTCTCAAATATATCCGCCTGATGGCGATCCAGCACTAGGGGCTCAGATCCCGTGGATGGTCCCGTTGTCGGGAATAAAATACCAGAAACTTTCCTCTGAATTGATCTCGCCGCCTTCGTATCCGATGGCGGCGATGCAGTAGGTCTCGCCTTCTCTCAGCGAGCCCTCCTCGATCGGAATCGAGACGACGCCCCTGGAGAGCATCGGCTCGGCGAAGCCGTAGTCTTCATACATGTCGATCAGGGTGTACAGGTAAAAGAAGGGTCCGGCATAGTCGTCGAACATCTGGTCGTACCGCAGGATGCCCCAGATATAGGTGCGGTCGAGGTCGGAAGGCGTGATGATGAGGACGTTCTTATCGGTGCCGAAGTCGAAACTCATCGGCTTGAGGACGACATCCGGAGTATGGAAGGTCTCGCTGTGTCCCTTCCCGATGAGTTCGTGGGTCCTGGGGTTGACCTGGAACAGGACGAGCCGGTAGTCCGTATCGTCCGCGAGGAAGGGAACCTTGAGTTTCCGGCTGCCCCGGTAGAAGGCGAAGTCCTCGAAACGGCCTTCCGGTTCCCTGGGGAAATCCGCCATTTCCTTACCCCCGGTTTCCCGGATTTCCTCCAGATACCGGATGTATCCCCGGGCCGCCTCTTCGTCGGAGAGACTGAAGCTCGGATCCGATTCCGAAATGAGGCAGTAGGTGTACCAGGCGTCCTCGTTGGATGTCCGGACGGAAAACTCCACCTTGGATCCGCCGACTTTTTCGATCTTGAGCGTCATGTCGACTTCTCGCTTCACCACGATGTCCGCCGGCGTGCAGGCAAAGGGGAGCAGGGCGGCGCAGAGGGCCGCAATGATGAGAAGGATTCGTCTCATGGCAGGTCTTTGTATACGGTGAAGATAAAGCGGACGCAGGCCACCGCGTGGGGGCCGTAATTACCGAAATCCAGCCGGAGGTCGTAAGTCTTGAAGAGCTCCTCGGCCCGGAGTGCGTTGATGAACGGCACCGTCTCGTCGTCGCGGCTGTGGAAGAGGAAGATCGGAGCCCTCGGCTGGAAGTTCAGCACCGAATTGGCGAGCAGGGCCTGATACAGGATGGCGGTCTTGGGATTGGTCTTGTCACGGCCTTCTTCCGTCATGATGTCCCGGAGGTCCCGCGTATCGATCAGCTTGTTGATTTCGTGGACCGTGAAGGCCTTGGAGTTGATCCATTCGTCGTAATGGTCCAGCAGCCGGGGCTTGAAGAAATCGCTCATCTCCAGCGCGAGATTTTCGCCGATGTCGACGCCCTGGACGATCATCGGGATGGCGCAGGGGATACCGGTAATGTTCAGCTCCATCGCTTTGTCGTAGGTCGCGGCCAGGTCGTGGGGCCCTCCGCCCGCATAGACCTTCCGGATGGGGAATTCGTCGGCGTACTCGTCCTGCAGCAGATCCATCACGGCCAGGGTGGTGGACCCGCCCTGGGAATAGCCGAAGAGGATGACTTCCTCGCTCTCGGGCGCACGGCCGATATGCTCCAGATAGGGCTTGACGGCCAGCGCCATGTCCACGACGCTGCGGGCGGTGCTCTCGGTGTGCATATACGGATGGACGCGGTTGGAGGTGATGCCGAATCCGATGTAGTCGGCAATGACCATCGCATAGCCCTTCGCCGCCAGGAGGGCCTCCAGCGGGAAGGTCTCGGAAGGGCTCTCGAAATTGGCGCCGATGGTGTAGTGGCTGACGAGGATGAGGTTCTTGATTTTTCCCTCCGCCGGAATGATCAGTTTGCCGGACTGCTTGAGCGGGGAATTGTCGATGTCGTGCCCCTGGAAAATGCCGGCGATGTGGAGAAGATCCTTGTGGTGGATGGTGCCCAGCATGCTCTGGAACATCGTCTGGACGCTGGTCCGGGCGACCTTGGTGTCGGGATCGTCCGACAGGTTGGGCTCTTCCATGACCATCACTTCCGGGTTGAGGTTGCCGTTCCGGTCGACGACGCTGGATTTCCGGACGGAGATGACCTCGAAGGTGGAGAAATCCATCAATTCCACCTCGGGATGCCGGCAGGCGCAAAGGCACAGCAGCAGGAGCAGGGCGTATCTTGTTTTTCTCATAGGACTACCATCTGTAAGTGACACTGACGGAGGCCATCTTCGACCCCAGCATATAGATCCTGTGGAGGGTCGTCAACGCGTTCAGCCCGCCGATCTCCAGCGTGGCTCCCCAGTGGTCTTTCCCCATCCAGATGCCGAGCAGGGTGAGGTCCAGGGCAGGGGCGGCCTCGACCTTGCGGGCGTTGTCGAAGGCGATGAGCGCGCCGGCCCCGACGGCGGCGTAGAGCTCCACCCATTCCTTCCGGAAATAGGTGAACTGCACGGTCGGGATGATGCAGAGGTTGTAGTTCCGGACGGGAACGGTCTCCCCGGTCGGGTTCCAGTGCCAGTCGCACGGGGTTTCCTTCCAGAAGATGCTCTCGAAATCGGCCTTGCCGCCGAAGCCGACCACCTTGGTGAACTGGTAGCGGTATTCCGCGAAAATGTGTCCGGTGTAACCGAAGTCGTGCGACCGCAGTCCGTCCGGGGACGTCCCGGGATGGAAGGCCATCGTCTCGAAAAGCATATCGCCCCAGCCCAGGCGGACCTGGTGGGGCGTAGCGCTACCCTGTGCGGTCACTACCAGCGGCAATAGCAAACCCAGCAGGATCAGAGGTATTCTCGGCACGGCGTGTCTCATTTCAGTCAATTTCCCAAAGGTAAGCAAATTTTTTGAAATGAGCGGCCCCCTCGTCCTATTCTTTCTTGAACAGCAGGACGGCCATATCGTACTGTCCGAGGTCCACACGGGGGCCGGAAATCCGGCCGCCGCCGGTGGCGGAACCCTCCGCGAAGCGGAATCCCGGCACGTCGATCCTCGCACGGTGCCGGCGGGTGTCCGCGGGATTCTGGTGCGCCACGACAACGGCCATTTCCAATCCGTCTTCGCTGACGAAGGAGCGGGCGTCCAGGGCTTCGTCCGGGCAGGAGAATCCGAGCGTGTCGTTGTAGCGGCCCAGCAGGAGGCAGTCCTTATATTTTGTCTTGATGGCGTTGACTTCGGCGAGATAGGCCTGATACACGGGCGTTTCCGAGATGATGCCGCGGGCGCGGAAGATCTCGATGTCGTTGCGCTGGCCGTCCAGGACGGTGTTGTTGACGTGGCGGGGCACGTCCACGTCGTCGCGGAGACCGCGGTCGGTAAAGACGAGTTCGGGGAACGTGTACCGGAAGAAGTTCAGCCAGCGTTCCGGTCCGTCATTGGCCGGATAGCCGTGCGTATAGTCGCAGTACCGGGCGAGGGCGTCCACCGTGCCCTCGGCGCCGAGGGCGAAGTCCGGTGCCTTCTCCGCATAGCGGTCGCGGAGCATCCTGAGGCATTCCGCCCGTTTCCGGATGCCGTAGACATCCGGTACGGGATATTCGCGGGACGTGTCCCAGTTGGTGCTCTCCCGCTCGACATAACCCAGCTGGTCGAAAAAGACGCTGTGCGCTCCGAGTTCGTAGGCTCGGTCCTGCAGGTCGCAGAGGACCTGGTTCCAGGTGGGATCCATCATCGTCGCGATGGCGAAGGTGCGCTGGTCGTATTCCCCGAGCCAGGTGCCCTGGCCGGTAAATTTATACCGCTCCAGGATCTCCGATCCGGTGTTGTCGTGCCGGCAGACCTTCGGGCCCGTTCCGCTGCGGTAGAAACGGCTCTCGCGGTCGATGAGCTTGCCGTTATAATAGAGCAGAAGATGGTTCCCGTTCGCCTGATACCGGGCGATTTCCTCTTTGAGCGCGGCGTCTCCGCCCTGGGATTCGTCCGGCGAATAGTCCGGATTGCCGTGGTCCATTCCCTCGGCCCACCAGCCGAAGAGGAAAAGGGCGTTGCATCCGACGCTCTGTCCCGCTTCGTCCACGACCCCGTTCATGTCGGGATACCTGAAGAGGTATTCTCCGTACTGGTGCTTGAAAATCACCCGCTGCCAGGACGGCATCTCCCGGACCCACCGGGGCGTCTCCCGCTGATCCCACCAGGTGTCCGCCCAGGCGCGGTAGATGCGCGAGGCGACGTGCCAGGTGCCGGTGTAAGGGGCCACGACATTGGCGTCGCAGGACCACGATTCGCCGCAGAAGCAGTGGGGATATTTGAACAGGCCGAATTCCAGGCAGTCGTAAGCGCCGCTTTCCGAGCGATAGGCCCGGAGCCCGTGCCAGGTGTCCTGGAAGGTCTCGTCGTGGGAGCCGAAATACAGGCCCTGCTCTTCGCCCAGCAGGGCGAAGCAGTTCATAAAGACCTTGGCGCCGTACTTGACATCCCGCTGGCGGAAAAACTGCTCGGGGCGCTTGTAAGGGGAGTCCTGGGTCTTGGCGAGGACGGCCTGCGGATCGGAGAAGCGCTTGCCGCCGGCCTCCGCCGTAAACAGTTGATGGTCCGCCGGCAGATTCGCCCCATGCATGAGCGGATAGTGCAGTTCCCGGATGACGGTATGCGGCTCATTGTTCGTCAGAACGGATCCGAAACGCACCTTGTCTTCCTCCAGGGTAAGCGTCAGCACCACCTGCATATCCAGGGCCTTGCCGCGTACCGTCAGGGAATCGTACTGCAGAGTAATGACATTCCCCTCCTGCGTGACCGCCGGCCGCTGCTCCGAGCCGAGGATCTGGATTTCCTTCTCC
>JAEEGI010007710.1_pt1 | contig 24049 bp, 22 predicted proteins | sample 8958751 | NCBI WGS metagenome assembly JAEEGI01 (sample SAMN16246545, study PRJNA631951) | gut metagenome | biome: gut microbiome; feature: rumen; material: KS-attached | host: Bos | place: Iran: Karaj | collected 2018-10 | reverse complement strand
CAGCTCCCGGGCGGTCCGAAGATCCAGGATCCGGCTGAGGTGCAGGTCCTCGTAGAGCATGCGGCAATCCTCTTCCGTGAGTTGATCCAGCACGGCAGAGCGGATGAAAAGAAAGGGCTTCAGCTTACGTCCGTCAGCGGCGGGAATGCCGCCCAGGTCTCGCAGGTTGTTGATCATGAGGATCCGTCCTTCCGCCAGGCTCTCGGTCTAGAAATAGATCTCGCAGTCGTCCTCGACTTTTTTGCAGTTCTTCAGCACATCCTGCATGACGCTCCGGGGATCGGCGCCGTCCTCAAATTCCACGCTCATCTTCAGCGTCATGAAATTGACCGTAGCGTCCTTCACGCCGGGCGTCTTCTTCGCGGCCTGCTCCATCTTGTTTGCGCAGTTGGCGCAGTCCACTTCGATCTTGTAGCTCTTTTTCATCGGGACACTTCCTTTCGGTTTTCATTTGAACGTATGCTCATATATTCACATTCAGAGCATACTCCCGATCACCGCATTTGTCAAGAGCAAAAAACGCCGCCCGGCGCTTTTTTCGGCGGGCGGTACGAAGCCCCGAAGTCCGCGGGAACGGACTTCGGGGCGTTGCGCCGTTTACGGCGCGGCTCAGTCTTTTTCGAACAGGAACTTCTCGGGCAGGCTCACGCCGAACGCGCGCGCGAGACGGCGGAACTCGTCGGGCGTGATGGTCTGACGCTTCTGCGCCGTCATGGAACGCACCTTGACCAGGATCTCGGCGCTCTTCTCGACCGTGTGCATCAGCCCGAAGGTGAGGTCGAAATCCTCGCCGGAGCAGAACATGCCGTGATGCGCCCAGATCGCCACGTCGTACTTCTTCATCAGCTCGCTCGTCGCCACGGCGATGTCGCGGCCGCCGGGGACCATCCAGGGCACCACGCCCACGCCGGAGGGGAACACGACCGGGCACTCGGTCTCCATCTCCCACAGCTCGCGGGTGAACGCCTCGTCCGTCAGAGGCAGGACGAAGGTCAGCGCTACGATGTTGGCCGGGTGCGCGTGGTAGATCACGCGGTGCCTGCCGCCGGAGACCAGCATTTTGACCTCGTGGTTCATCAGGTGGCTGGGCAGCTCGCTGGTCGGCCGCCCGCCGTTGACGAGGCCCCAGCAGACGCGGTAGTACTCGCCCTTGTCGTCCAGCTCGATGATGCACATGCTGTCCTCGGGCTTGATGACGACGTTGCGGAAATACTTGCCCGAGCCGGTGACGAGGAAGTACTCCTTCGCCAGCTTCGGCACGGAGGCGCCGACGGGCTTCCATTCGCCGGGGGCGAACTCCTCTTTGACGGACTCGATCTCTTCCGGCTTGATGCGGTAGCTCAGATTGCCGCCGTTGCGCTCGTGCCAGCCCTGCAGCCAGCCGTCGTCGGCCATGCGCATGAAGCCCTTTACAAATTCAGCGTCCAGAACCTTCATAGTAATCTCCTTTATCTCGTGATGATATCCACCGGGACGTTGACGATCTTGGCGACCTTCAGGATCGTGTCGATCCAGCGGCCGGAGGCGGCGCCGATGTCGACGGCGAGACAGGTTTTTGCCATGTCTTGTTCCTCCGTAAAACTGTATTCGCCCGCGGAGACGGTCTCATGGATGCCGCCGGGGAGGCGAATCTCCGCCTCGCAGTTGGCGGGGACGCGGATCGTGTAATCGGCAGATCGGGATCGTAAAAGCTGCGGTTTTTCAGCGCGCCTCGTCGTGCGGGCGCGTGCAGAAGGCTCGTCTTCTCAGCCCTTCGCCAGCTTTTTCGCCATACGGGCGACGCGCGTGGCGTTGATCTCCAGCTGGCGGCGCGTCACCACGCCTTCCCGCAGGCCCTTCATCATCGCCTTGAAGTCGCCCTGACCGCCCGGCATCGTCAGATCGTTGCCGGCCGCGGCGGTCCTCGCGGCGTCGGGCGCGGCGTACTTGTTTTTCTTTCCGTACATCGCGCCGATGATCCAGTCGGTCATCACGACGCCCTTGTAGCCGAACTCGGCGCGCAGGATCTCCTCGATGAGATCGCGGCGCTCGGAGGTGTGCGTGCCGTTGAGCAGGTTGTAGGAGGTCATCAGCGCGTGCGGCTGGCTCTCCTTCACGGCGATGGCAAAGCCGCGGAGGTAGATCTCGCGCATCGCGCGTTCGCTCACGGCGCTGTTGTTGTTGTAACGGTTGGTCTCCTGGTTGTTGGCCGCGAAGTGCTTGACGGTCGTGCCGCAGCCCGGGTGGCGCTGCACGCCGAGCGTGATCGCGGCGGAGAATTTGCCGGAGATCAGCGGATCCTCGGAGAAATACTCAAAGTTGCGGCCGCAGCGGATGTCGCGGTGGATGTTCAGCGCCGGGGCAAGCCACAGGTGCACGCCGAAGCGCTCCATCTCCTCGCCCACGACGTCGCCGCAGCGCTCGGCGAAGGCGAGATTCCAGCTCTGCGCGATCGCGGTGCCGATGGGGATGGCCGTGCAGTACTGCTCGAGGATCTCGCCCTCGATCTTTTTCTTTTCGTCCATGAGCTTCATCACAAAGGCGGCCGGGGCGGGCATCAGCTCCAGCATGCTCTCGGGCATGCTCTCGCCGACGGGGTGCGCGCCCTTCTCATCCCTCGTGTACCGGCGGCTCAAACGCAGGCCGGCAGGTCCGTCGGCCATGACGAGGACCGGGATCCCCTTGCTCCTGAGCATGCCCGTCGTCTCGCCTGCGGCGCCGGCCACGCTTTGCGCGGCGCTGCCGATCACGCTCATGGCGCCCGCCTTCGGATCGAAGGCGCCGATGTTCAGGAAGCAGAGCTCCCGATCGGAGAGCTCCCGGATCTCCGGGTCGATCTCCTCGTCGAGGGCGTAATCCACGAGCTCTGTCCCGAGGGACGCGGCGGGAACGCGCAGGACGGGCAGCTCCGGCAGTTCTTCGCTGCGGACGCTCTCCGGCTTCCAGTCGGCAAAGTCCGGCTCGCCGAGGCAGTTTCTGACCTTGCGGACGATCGCCTCGCCGTCCAAGCGGAGCACGGCGGCCGCTTTGGTCTCCGCGCTGGAGCTGCCCAGGCGCAGGACGTAGTCTCCCGGCTCGAGGATCCAGCTCGCGCGCGAAGCGTCATAGGAGGCCAGATCGCGCAGATCGAAGCTGAGCGTCAGCTCCCCGCACTCGCCGCTCTGCAGCGTCTCGCTCTTGGCGAAGGCCGCAAGGCTCTGATACGGCTTATCGAGCTTGCCCTGCGGCGCGGAGACGTAGAGCTGCGCGACCTCCTTGCCGGCAAAGCGGCCGATGTTCTTCACGGAGGCTTTGACGCTGACGACGCCGTTTTCCTCGCACAAGGCGCCCGCCTCGAGGACGAAGTCCGTATAGCTCAGGCCGAAGCCGAAGGGGAACAGGGGCTTTTTGCCCACGGTATCGAACCACCGGTAGCCGACGTAAACGCCCTCGGTATAGCGGGTGTCCTCCTTCTCGCCGAACGAGCCGATCTGCGGATAATCCTCCCAGGCGGTCCAGGTCGTGGTCAGCTTGCCGGAGGGGACGGACCTGCCGAGCATGAGATCGGCCAGGATGCCGCCCGTCTCCACGCCGAGCTGGCTCAGCAGCAGGATGTTGCCGACCTCCGGCACCGGGGAGAGGTCGACCGGGCCGCCGACGTTGAGCACGAGCAGGAACCTGTCGTACTGCTCGTTGAGCGTCAGGATGTCGCGCTTTTCCGTCTCGCTCAGCAGGATGTCGCCGGGGACGGCGCGGCGGTCGGAGCCCTCGCCGGAGATGCGGGAGAGAACATAGACGGCGGCGTCTCCTCTGCCCCAGAGCGGGATGTTGTGCTCCGGCTCGGGCATCACGGCGCCCATACTCTCCAGGATCGCCAGCGTGCGGTGTTCCTTGGCCTGAGCATGCAGACCGCGGACAAAGTCCTTGCGCGCCGATGCGTAGAGCATGTCGTAGCTGTCCATCCAGTGCTTGCTCACAAGCGTGAAGCCCGCGGCCTCAAGGCCCTCTTCCACGGTCACATGGTACCGGGAGTTCACCTCCCCGGAGCCGGTGCCGCCCTTGATCGTGCGGCGGGCGCCGCTGCCGAAAAGGGCCAGACGGCAGGGGCCGTCCAGCGGGAAGGCGCCGTTGAATCTCAGCAGCACGGCGCACTCGGCGCCGAGGCTGCGCATGAGCTCGTTGTGTTCTCTCTCGTAATCGTTCATGTTTCTCGCTCCTTTATCTCCCGGATTCGTTCATGGCTTTGAGGATCATCTCATACAGAGGCTTCGCCTCCGGCGCGTAGGCCAGCAGCGAGGAGATCGGCTCGCCCTTGACGTATTCGATCATGGGGTTGTCCAGCATCTGCGGCATGTACTGCCGGATGACCGGCTGGGCGGCCGGATGATCTAGCATCACGCGCAGCGGCGTCTCCAGCGTGTAGCGGTCCTGCTCGAGACGGGTCTCGGGCGGATACTCAAAGTGGTAGACGCCGCTGCCGAGGCGCTGGGTCTCGCCCTTCTCCGGCAGCGTCAGCTCGGCGTCCGTGTTCGCCGGCACCGTGAGGTCGACCGTGATCAGGCCGCCCTCGCAGCGCCAGGCTATCTTGATCATACCATAGACTCTCTCATATGGCAATTCCGCATGTGTGACGCCCTTGATGAAGCCCGGGACGACGGCGAAGCGCTTGTAGCCCGGCGCGAGGCGGCCGGTTTTTGTCACATATTCGTCCCGGAAGGCGGCCAGCACCTTTTGGCGCAGCTCGCGGTACATCGCCTCGTCCTCGCCGCTGCCGAAGATCGCGGCCGTGTCGGCCATGATCTGCAGCGTCCGGAGATAACAGGCGTTGGCGACGAAGTAATCGTCGGTCGCGCCGCGATCCGGGGCGGGCTGCCCGCGGAGACGGCTTTCAGCCTCAGCGACCTGTACTGTCAACGCGCCGACGTGCTGACGGAGATCCCGCTGATCCAGAATCTGACCTTTACGATGCTGATGGATTTCTGCGGCAAGGTGCGGGAGATCCGCAGGCGGCCGCGCATCTCTCCGGTGGTCGAAAAGTGCCTCGAGTACATCTCCGTCCACCTGCACGAGCCGATCGGGCTCGAACAGCTCTCCCGTCACTGCGGGCTCTGCGGCCGCAGTCTCTCGCTGCGCTTCAGGGAGGAGCCGGGCATGGGCGTCACTGAGTATATCCACAGGGAAAAGCTGCGGGAGGCGGAGTACCTGCTGCGCCATACGGATTACTCGCTCTCCGAGATCACGTCCTATCTGAACTATCCCTCGCAGAGCTACTTCACGCAGATCTTCAAAAAGTACCGCGGCGAGACGCCGCAGCGCTATCGCGACGCCCGGGCGTGACCGCGGCGCGCCATAGAAAACGCCCCCTCCGTACCTGCCGGAGGGGGCGTTTTGTGCGGGAGCCGCCCGCCCTATTTCCCGTAAAATTCCAGAAAGTGCCTGGTCTGCTCCTCTCCCGGCTCGTTCAGGACCCGGGCGCAGTCGCCCTGCTCGATGAGCTCGCCTTGATGGAGCACGATCACGCGGTCCGCGACGCGCCGCGCCTGGGAGACGCTGTGCGTGATGAGCACGAGCGCGCAGCCCTGCTCCCGGCAGGTCTCCAGGATGAGCTTTTCCGCCGCGAGCGTGGACTCCATATCCATGGCCGTCGTCGGCTCGTCGAGGATCAGCAGCTCGTAGCGCCGCATCAGGATGCGGCAGAGGGCCATGCGGGCCGTCTCGCCGCCGGAGAGCTTTTTCGCGCTCTGCTTTGCCAGCGCTTCGATGCCCAGCGCCGTCATCAGCTCCTTCGCCCGGACAGGGTCGTTCCCGTTTTGCAGGATGTTTTTCTCCGTGCTCATGCGGAAGGGGAAGCTTTTCTGCGGCAGATAGCCGACGGAGACGCCGGTGAGGATCTCTCTTTTATCGTCCGCGCGCTCGATCCCGGCGAGGATCTTCGCAAAGGTGGATTTGCCGCTGCCGTTGGGCCCGATGATCGCGGTGATTTTTCCTTGCGGGAGCTCCAGCTCCGGCAGACTCAATACGGCGCGCTTGTTGTAGGTCTTGGTAAAGGCCGTCGTCTTCATCGGCTCAGCCTCCCCTGCATCAGACTCAAAATGACGTTCACCAGCAACGAGAGCGTCAGCAGGATCAGGCCCAGTGCGACGCCCAGCGTGAAGCTGCCGCGGTTGGTGTACATCATGATCGCCGTCGTCATCACGTTCGTCTTCCAGGCGATCGCGCCGCCGACCATCGCCACCGCGCCGACCTCGGCGATCGCGCGGGCGAAGGCCAGGAGGTAGGCGGAAAAGATCGGGTACACGCACTCGTTCACAAGCAGCCCGAAGCGTTTTCCCCGCCCGAGGCCCAGCCCCTTGGCCGTCTCCTCCAGGGCGGGCGCGGTGTCCGCCACAAAGGTCTCCATGACGCCGATGATGATCGGCGTGATGAGCACGACCTGCGCGATGATCATCAGCTTGACCGTAAAAAGCAGATGGAGGTTCCGAAACGGCCCGACGCCGGAGAAGAGCATGTAGAACAGCAGGCCGCAGACCACCGGCGGCATGCCGATCAGCGTGCGGTTGAGCACCAGCAGCACGCTGCGTCCGGGAAAACGCTCTGCCCCGTACAGGATGCCGACGGGCACGCCGATGAGCAGCGCGAGGATCGAGCTCGTCAGGCAGACCTTGGCCGTCGTCGCGAGGATATTCAAAAGCTCGGGATCGGCCGAGAGGATCAGCTCGATCGCCTTTCGGATAGATGAGCCCATACTTGTCCCCCTATCGCCCCTGCGGGGCACTTCCTCCCGGAGGGGGGGAAGCAGGATTTGAGAATAGCCGTGGAGTTTGCCTCCACGGCTACTAATTTACTTCATTTCTGCGTGCGAATCAAGGCCTCATGCCATGACGCCGTCGTTGGCAGCGAAGGTCAGGAAGGTCGCCTTATCGGTGAGGATATACGCGCCCATCTCCTCGGCCATGACCAGGCAGGCGCCCATGCCGGTGTTCGCGGAGACGTACCAGTCGGTGTAATCCTTGAAGCTCCCGGCCTCGGCGGTGATGCCGAGCTCCTCGGGCCAAAGGCTGATCTCCTTGGTGTGCGTGCCGGAGCCGTCGCCGCGGGAGATGAAGGTGAACTTGCCGTCGGCGATCGCCTTGAAGGCGGCCTTGACGTCCGCGGCCTCCCTGACCTTGGCCGGGTCGGCGGAGGGACCGCAAAGGACAAAGTAGTTGTACATATAGTTCAGGCGCTCGCTCTCCATGCCCTCGAGCACGGTTGAGAAGCCGTCCGCGATGAAGGCCTCCTCCTGCTTCTTGGAGTGCACGAAGATCAGATCGGCGTTGCCCATCTTGGCATTCGCGATGGACTTGCCGGTGCCTGCGGAGTATACCTCGACCTCATAGCCGTACTTCTCCTCGAAGATGGGCAGCAGGTAGCCCAGCAGGCCGGAGTCGTTGACAGAGGTGGTGGTGGACAGGCGGATCCGCCTGGTTTCCCCGGTGGCGGCGGGGATCTCCGCAGTGGAGACGGGGCGGCCGTCCTTGAGGTAGAACAGGTACTCGCCGTACTGCTCAAAGCCGTAGTTTGCGGCAAGCTCCTGGCCCTCCTCGGAGAGCAGCCAGTTGATCAAAGCCGCAGCGCCGACGCTGTTGATCGCCACGTCGCCGACCGGCTTGCCGTCAGCGTCGACCCAGGGAGCGTCGGGATTGACGGCCAGCAGGCTGTAGTTGTTGATCATGGCGTCGTCCGCCTCCATGAGGATGCAGGTGTCGACGAGAAGCGCGTCCGCCTCGGGGGCGGGCTCTTCGACAGGCGCGGCTTCTTCGGCGGGTGCGGGCTCCTCGGCGGGGGCAGGCTCGCTCGCGGGTGCGGCAGCAGGGGCGGCCGCCTGCTGACCGCAGCCCGCAAGCGCGAAGATCATGACGAGCGCCAGCAGCAAGGATACGCTCTTTTTCATGTTTTTTCCTCCGGTTCGTGTTCTGGGAACAGAATACCATATTGCGGGCGTCTTGCCAAGAAGCGGAACTCAAAAGCTCTCGATGATCTCGCCCGGGCGGTCCAGCGTATAGCCGCCCATGGCCTCGATGCGGGCTTTGAATTCCTCGCTTTTCAGCGTGCGGATCAGCTGCCTGACCATACCGGTATCCCAGACCTGTTCCGGGATCAGCAGGTCGTATTCCTCTGTGCAGATGGGGAGGAAGTCGAGATCATAGAGCTTCGCCGCGGAATAGATGCCCATACCGGCGTCGGCCGAATCGCCCGCGATCTGCACGGCCACGGCGTTGTGGGTCAGCTCCTCGCGCTCATAGCCGTAGATCGCATCCCGGTCCACGCCGTACCTGCCGCAGAGATAATCCGTCAGCACCCTTGTGCCGGAGCCCTTCTGCCGGTTCACATAGCGCAGGCCGCGGCGCGCGATGTCCGCAAAGCCGGCGATCCCGAGGGGGTTGCCCTTCTGCAGCATCAGTCCCTGCTGACGGCCGACGCAGCGGACGAGAAGCACTCCGCCGTGCGGGAAGTATCTGCGGATATAGGAGCGGTTGTACTCGCCGGTCCCGGCGTCGAGCAGATGGATGCCCGCCGCGTGCGCCTCGCCGCGCCTCACGGCCATGATGCCGCCCATCGAGCCGACGTGCGCCGAGGAGAGGAACAGGCGGCGATCCTGCCGGTGGATGAGGTCTCCGAGCTCGTCGAGCAGCGGGTCGTGGCTGCCGACGATCACCAGCGTGTTCTTCAGCCGCTGTTTGTCCGTCAGCAGACGCACGCGGACCTCCTCGCCGGCGGTGTAGCCCTCGGTCCCCTGCGGGACTTCAAGCATGCCGTCGGCCTTCATGAACGAGGAGATCACGCCGCTGCCGCGGGGCAAGGGAGAGGCCGTGAGCGTCTTGCCCACATAGCCCATGCGCACGCGCACATATTCCCGATACTTCAGTCCCGAGACGACGGGCCGCGTGAGCTTGGCCCGGGTGCGGCTGCCGCCGTCCGTCTCCCGGCCGTACCAGCGGTCGATCAGGGGACGGAGCAGCTCGTCGATGACGATGATGCCGGAGACCGGGTAGCCGGGCACGCCGAGGATCGGCACCGCGCCCCTGCAGCCGAGGATCGCGGGCTTGCCGGGCTTGATCGCGATGCCGTGGACCAGCAGCTCGCCGACCTCTCCGACCGCGGCTGCGGAATAATCGTCCCGTCCTGCGGAGGAGCCCGCGTTGAGGATCACCATGTCGCACTCCGAGGCCGCCTTCTCGAGCATGTCCCGGATCTCGTCATACTTGTCCGGCACGATGGGATAGGTCTTTGCGGTCGCGTCCCAAGAGGCGAGCATGGCGGAGAAGATGGAGGAATTGAACTCCATGATCTCGCCGGGCTTCGGGTCGCTGCAGGGCGGGACGATCTCATCTCCCGTGGGGATCACGCCGACCACAGGCCTGGCGATCACCTCGAGCTCCGGGACGCCGCCCGCGATCATCGCGCCGACGGCGGCGGGGGTGACCTCCATAAAACCCGGCAGGATCATCTCTCCCGCGCAGATATCCTCGCCGATCTGGCGGATATGCTGCCAGGGTGCGGCCGCCGCGTGAAGCGTGACGCTCCCGTCCGCGCTGTGCACGAGCTCCTCCGCCATGACGACCGCGTCGCAGCCCTCCGGGATGGGATCGCCGGTGTCAACGACCGTGTACTGCGCAGCGGACAGCGTAACGGGCGTGGTCTCCGTTGCGCCGAAGCTGTCTCGCGCCCGGATCGCAGCGCCGTCCATGGCGCTGCAGGCGTAATGCGGCGCGTTGATGCGCGCGTAGACCGCCCGGGCCGTGATGCGCCCGAAGGCGTCGGTCACGCGGACGCGCTCGCTGCGCCCGGTGAAGCCATGCTCCGCAAGCGCGCGGAGAAAGCTCGCTCTCGCCTGCTCGAGCGGGACGTTCGTCAGATATTCAAAAGCCATTCCTCGATCATCTCCTTGGCTTCTCCCCCGCGAAGAGGGAGCGGGAAAGCCGTTCAGTTCCGGTACACGTTCACGTCCGCGCCCGCGCCGAGACCCTCGCAGTCGCGGGCGATCGCAAAATAGCCGTCCGCGCCCGCGAGCTGCGTGATCAGGCCGGACTTGGAGCGGATCGGCTCCGCGACAAGGCGTCCGTCCTTTTCTTCCAGTCTGCAGGCGTTCAGCTGCATACGGCCGTGGTTGGCGCTGACGCTCTCCGAAAGCGAGGCGCGCACCGGGAGCTCCCGCATCGTTCTGCCCTCCAGTCTCGCCAGGAGCGGAAAAACGAAGCGCTTTGTCACAAAAAAGGCCGCGACCGGATGACCGGGCAGCCCGATCAGGGGCTTGTTCCCGACCCGGCCGAGGATCGTCGGCTTGCCGGGCTTGATTGCGATGCCGTGCAGCAGCAGCTCGCCCAGCTCGCCGATGATGCGGCAGGCCGCGTCCTTTCTGCCCGCGCTGCTGCCGCCCGAGAGGATCACCGCGTCGCACGCCGCGATCGCCGCCTCGATCTTCTCCCGCAGCAGCTTTTCGTCGTCCGCGGCGATCCCGAAAGCGACGCACGCCGCGCCGTATTCTTCCAGCGCCGCGGCGAGCATCGGGCCGTTGACGTCCCGCATCTGTCCCGGTCCGGGAGTCTGTTCGGCGGGAACGAGCTCGTCGCCGGTGGAGATCACGCCCACACGCAGCCGCCGGCGGACCGGAACCTCTGTTTTCCCGACGGCGGCAAGCGCGCCGATATCCTGCGGCGCGAGCACGCGCCCGGCCTTGAGAACGGTTTTGCCGGGACGTACGTCGTCGCCGCGGAAGATCACGTTCATCCCGGGCGCGCCGCTCTTGAGGATCCCGATCGTGCCGTCGCCGTAGTCCTCGGCGTATTCGAGCATCACCGCGCAGTCGCAGTCCGCCGGGATCGCGCCGCCGGTGGGGATATAGACGCAGCCGCCGGGCGGGACGGAGACCGCCGCGGCCTCGCCCATCCTGACCTCGCCGACGAGATCCAGGATCGCCGGGACGGCGTCCGAGCAGCCGAAGCTGTCCTTCGCCCGCAGCGCGTAGCCGTCCACCGTCGAGCGATCGAAGTCCGGCACGTATTCTCCGGCCTTGACGTCCTCGGCCAGCACGCGGCCGAGCGCCCCGGAAAGCGGGACGTTCTCGCTCCGGCCGAGCGGCCTGAATTCTGTTTCGATCAGCCGCAGGACCTCCTCCGGCGTTTTCACTTCCAGCATCGGCAGCATCCTCTCCCTTGTGATCTTCCCCGCATCTTGTCGGCAAAGCGCGTCCCCGCTCTGCCGCGCATGTGAAACCGCGCTCCCGCGCCGCGGCGCGGGACGACTTTTGGCGCAAAGCAAAAAAATCGCCGCAAGCGATGTAACGCTTGCGACGACGTGGTGCGCGAGGCGGGACTTGAACCCGCACGCCCGGAGTGAGCACTAGAACCTGAATCTAGCGAGTCTGCCAATTCCACCACTCGCGCATTTGAGAGCTTTGTTATCATAGCACCCGCGCCCGTCCTTGTCAAGTAAAAAATCTTGTCCCGCGCCTCTGTCCGGCAGGCGGGGAACTTTTCCTTTACATCACGCGCGCCGCGGTGGTATAGTTGGGCTGAACAAAGAATACCCGGAAAGGATGAGGCCCATGTATACCGACCGCAGACTGCTGAAATCCAACGCCAAGACCATCATCAAGACCGCCAGGCCCTCCCTGCTCACCGCGGCGGTGATCTTCCTCGCGGTGTATCTGCTCCTCAACACGCTCCAAAGCGCGGTCCTCGGCGTCAACATCAGTTACGACGATATGCGCCAGTACATGAACTACTACATGAACGGCGACTACCAGGCGCTCATCCGCCTGAGCGAGAGCATGATCCCGCCGGGCTCGGCCTATCTGCTCAACGCGGCGATCTCCGTCGTGCTGTACATCTTCGGCGCGGGCTTTCTGATCTTCATCTTCAACACGATCAAGCGCAGCGGGGCGGTCTACGGCAACCTGCTCGACGGCTTCGGTCTCGCGGGCAAGCTGATCCTGCTGGCGCTGCTGCAGGGCCTGTTCATTTTCCTGTGGTCGCTGCTGCTTGTGATCCCCGGCATCATCGCCGCCTATCGCTACCGCATGGCGAAGTTCCTTCTGCTCGACGATCCGAGCCGCGGCGTGACGGACTGCATCCGCGCGAGCAAGCAGATGATGTACGGCCACAAGTGGGAATGCTTCGTCCTGGACCTGAGCTTTATCGGCTGGTGGCTGCTCACCGCGATCCCCTACGTCGGCTACGCCGTCATGGTCTGGACCACGCCCTATATCAACACGACCTACGTGCTCTACTACATGGCCCTTGCGGGCAAGCCCGTGATCGTCGGTCCCGCGCCCTCCGAACCCACGTATATGTAACAAAAAACAAGCCTCCCGCCGGGAGGCTTGTTTCGTTTTGTTCCTTATCAGAAGAGCATCGAGAAATGCTCGGGCTTCGGCTTGTATTTGACGCCGGAGACCAGCCCGACGGCCGCGAAAAGCGTGACCATCGACGAGCCGCCGTAGGAGAAGAAGGGCAGCGTGATGCCGATAACGGGCGTGATGCCGATGCACATGCCGATGTTGATGAAGGTCTGGAAGGCGAGCGCGCCGGCCACGCCGATGCAGATCAGCATGTCGTACATGCGCCCGGCGTGCAGCCCGATGTAGACGCAGCGGATGATGATGACCGTCAGCACGATCGCCACAAGGATGCAGCCGATCATGCCGAAGTTCTCTCCGATGCAGGCGAAGACAAAGTCCGTGTGCTTGCCGGTGAAGACCGTCGGACGGTGGTCCGCCCCGGCGCCGGTCATGCGGCCGGCCATCAGGGAATAGCGGCTCTGCGTGGTCTGCCAGGTGATGCCCCAGCCGTCTGGGTCGATCGTCTTGTCATAGGGCGCGATCAGGCGCTTTTTCTGATAGTCCTTGAGAAAGTAGTTCCACAGGATCGGGATGACGGCCGCGACGCCGGCGAAGCCGATGGCGAACCAGTACAGCCGGATCCCGGCGGCAAAGAACATCATCAGGAAGATCGCCAGGATGATCGTACCGCTGCCGAGGTCGTCGCCGACGACGACGATCATGGCGAAGACCAGCACGAAATGGCCCGCGATCTGCGCGACGGAGAGGAAGGAATTGATATCCTTGTGCTCCCGCAGATAGGTCATCTGTTTGGCGGATACGACGATATACAGGACCTTGACGACCTCCGACGGCTGGACGCTGATGCCCGCGAAGCGGATCCAGCTGCGGCTGCCGCTTTCGCCTTCGGAGCCGAAGATGACGAGCGCGATCATCAGCGCGACGTTGATGACGCACAGCCAGCGCCATTGGTCGCCGAGGATATCGGCGTCGATGACCGTAAAGAAGACGAAGGCGATCACGCCGAGCACGATCGACAGGATCTGGACGATGACGCACTTGGTCGGGCTGATGATAACGCCGCCGGCCTGCATGCCCTTCGTGGCAAGATAGATCGCATAGAGGCTGACGATCGAGCAGGAAAAACAGAGCGTGAAGAGCAGCATGTCCGCACGCCTGAAGAAGTCCTTGATATAGGGAATGACTTTTTTGATCGCGATCACTTCCCTTTCGTGAAAAAAAGCCGAAACGCAAGATCGATACGCGGCTTATTTTAGCACAAGTTTTCTCTTTACGCAAGCTGTCACAAGGTGGTATAATACGGTGGAATCGTAAGGAGCGTCGGCATGGCGGTTTTCTGTTCGAAAAGTGAATCCGAGACCGAGGCGATCGGCGCGGCTTTCGCCCGCGATCTTCCGGGCGGGACGGTCGTGGCGATGTACGGCGATCTCGGCGCGGGCAAGACGGCCTTCGTGCGCGGCATGGCACGCGGCATGGGGCTCGACTGCCGCGTTTCAAGCCCGACCTTTACGATCGTCAACGAGTATCTGGGCAAGCGGGACCTCATCCATTTCGATATGTACCGCCTCTCGGGCGCGGACGAGCTCTTCGACATCGGCTGGGAGGACTACCTCGCACGCGGCGCGGTCTGCGCCGTCGAGTGGAGCGAGAACGTCCGGGACGCCTTCTGGGGCGACGAGATCGTCGTGCGCATCGAAAAGACCGGCGAGAACGAGCGCCGGATCACGATCGGGGAGGACGAGAAATGCTGATCCTGGCCTTTGAATCCTCCGCCCGTCCCGCCTCCGTCGCGCTCGTGCGCGACGGGCGGCTCCTCAGCCAGTATACGCAGTGCAGCGCGCTGACGCACAGCCGCACGCTGCTGCCGATGGCCGAGGATATGCTGAAGAATACCGAGCTTACGCTGCGCGACGTGGACCTCATCGCCGTCGCCCACGGCCCCGGCTCCTTCACCGGCGTGCGCATCGGCGTGTCCACCGTCAAGGGCCTGTGCTGGGGCGCGCAGAAGCCCTGTGTCGGCGTCTCGACGCTCGAGGCCATGGCCTGGCACGGTCTGGCCGCGGGCGGTCTCGTCTGTCCGGTCATGGACGCGCGGCGGGCGCAGGTCTACAACGCGCTCTTCCGCATCGAGGCCGGACGTCCCGTCCGCCTCTGCCCCGACCGGGCGATCTCGCTCGGGGAGCTGGCCGACGAGCTCCGCGCCTTCGGCGAGAGCGTCTTCCTCATCGGCGACGGCGCCGCGATCACGAAATCTTTTCTCGACGCGCTCTCCCTTCCCTGCCGCATCGCGCCGGACGATCTCGTCTGGCAGGACGCCTGGGGCGTCGCCATGGCTGCGCAGGACAAGGAGCCGACGGACGGCGCGGCGCTGCTGCCCGTGTACCTGCGCCTCTCGCAGGCCGAGCGCGAGCGTCAGGAGCGTCTGGAGCAGGCGCGGAAATAAGGAAAAACGCTTCCCGGAGGAAGCTGACAAATCATCGTTTATCATTTTTTGAAGGAGATCGAGATATGAGCAAGGTATGCGTTTTCGACCACCCCCTGATCCAGCACAAGCTTTCCATCCTGCGCGACGAGAACACCAGCGTCAAGGAATTCCGCGAGCTCGTCTCCGAGATCGCCATGCTGATGTGCTACGAGGCGACCCGTGACCTCCCCCTCGAGGAAGTCGACGTCAAGACCCCCGTGGCCATGGCCAAATGCCATCGCATCGCCGGCAAGAAGCTGGCGATCGTGCCCATCCTCCGCGCCGGTCTCGGCATGGTCGACGGCATGGTCAGCATGATGCCCAACGTCAAGGTCGGCCACATCGGCCTGTTCCGCGACCCGGAGACCAAGCTGCCCGTGAAGTACTACTACAAGATGCCCGCCGACATCGCCGAGCGCGACGTCATCGTCGTCGACCCGATGCTGGCCACCGGCGGCTCCGCCTCCGCTGCCATCAGCTTCCTCAAGGAATCCGGCGTGAAGCACATCAAGCTCATGTCCATCATCGGAGCGCCCGAGGGCGTGAAGAAGATGCAGGAGGACCACCCGGACGTCGACATCTTCGTCGCCGCGCTGGACGACCACCTCAACGACCACGCCTATATCGTCCCGGGTCTCGGCGACGCGGGCGACCGTATCTTCGGCACGAAGTAAGCCCCCGGATCGAAAACAAGCAGGAGACGCGCGTTCAGTACGAACGCGCGTCTCCTTTTTCATCATTCAAAGCCCTGCTGCCTGCACCAGACGTCCATGACCATGTCCACGGGCAGATGCTTGACCAGCCGCACCTGGCGCCGCACCGGCGCGCCGAGGATCGACACGCTCTTTTTCTTTTCGAGATCCTTCATCGCCTGCGCGGCGACCTCCTCGGGGCCGTACCAGTGGTCGACGTAGCGGATGTACTCGTCGTGGCTCGCGTGCTGCTGAAACTCGGTCTTGATCCAGCCGGGACACACGCACATCACGTGCACGCCCCGCGGCTTCAGCTCGCGCCCGATCGCGCGCGAGAGACTCAGCACGTAGCTCTTCGACGCGCCGTAGACCGCCTGATAGGGCACGGGCTGCCAGGAGGAGTTCGAGCCCATGTTGACGATGCTGCTCCCGCGCTTCATATAGGGCAGGGAGAGATGGCACATGGCCGTGAGCGCGAGGGCGTTGAGCTTCGCGCTGTGAAGCAGCGCGCCGAGGTCCTTTTCCCCGAAGGGTCCGAAGACGCCGCAGCCCGCCGCGTTGACGAGCAGCGCGATCTCCGGCTGCTCCTTTTCCAGGAGGGCCCGGTACGCCTCCGGTCCCGCGTCGTCCGCAAGATCGAGCGCCAGCGGGCGGACGGGGTTGCGGCACTTGCCTTTGAGCTCCTCCAGCCGCTCGGCGCGGCGGGCGACGACCCAGATCTCGTCGAAAGAGTATTTCCTGTCCACGGCGAAGACGAACTCCCGTCCGATGCCGGACGAGGCGCCGGTGATGACCGCGATCCTCATGCCTTTCCCTCCTTTGTCGTGCGGGCGAAGCCCCGGATCAGCCCGGCGATCTTCGTGCTGTGCACGATGTACGAGCCGTGGTCCTCTCCCTTGAGGATCTGCAGCTCCGCGCCGGGGACGGCGGCGGCGATATGCCGCGTCTCCTTCTCCGGGATCAGATCGCGGCTGCCCGCGAGCACGAGCGTGCTGGCCCGGATCCCTCCGAGCTCGGCGTCGTCGATGTCGGGCTCGTCGAGCATCAGCTTGAGCTTCTTGTCCTTCGTGACGAGCTTCCCGGCCGCGATGAGCGGACGCAGCCACCATTTCACGGCCGTCGGGGAGGTGTTCGCGCCGCTGACGATCAGCGTCGTGATGCGCTCGGAGCGCGCCGCCGCCATCAGCCCGATGATCCCTCCGTCGGAGAAGCCGTAGAAGATCACGTCGCGCAGATCGAGCGCCTCGAGGAAGGCGATCATGTCCGCGGCCATGTCGCGGTAGTGCAGCTCCGCGGTGTCGCTGCTCCTGCCGTGGCAGCGCGAATCGACGCAGTAGCAGCAATACTCGCTCCGCAGCTCGCGCACGGCCTCGTCGAAGATCGTGTGATCCTCGCCGTTTCCGTGGACCATGACGAGGGGGCGTCCCCCGCCGTTTTTTTCGTAATACAGATCGATGCCGTTGATCTTCGCGATCATGTTCTGTCCCCCAGTTCGTAGAATCTCGGCGGGATGTGGCAGTAGCCGCCCGGATTCTTTTCAAGATATTTCTGATGGTATTCCTCGGCGGGGAAGAAATTGCGCAGCGGCTCGCACAGCACGGCGAGCTCCCGCCCCGCCTTTTCCGTCTCGCGCGCGAACACCGCGCGGATGAGCGGCAGGTCGCCCTCGTCGGTGTAGAACACGCCCGTGCGGTACTGCACGCCCATGTCCATGCCCTGGCGGTTGCAGCTCAGCGGGTCGATGACCATGAAATAGTAATCCAGCAGCTTCTCCAGGTCCATGCGCTTCTCGTCATACTCGACGAGCACCGTCTCGGCGTGTCCGCTCGAGCGGCAGACCTCCTGATAGCTCGGCGCGCGATCCGGGCCGTTGGCGTAGCCGACCTCCGTGCGCACGACGCCGCCGAACTGGTCAAAAAACTTCTGCAGTCCCCAGAAGCAGCCGCCCGCGAGGCAGATCGTTTTCATCCTTCCGCACTTCCTTCCTGTGATTGACTTTGACACGGTATTCCGCTAAAATCATACCAAAGACAGGCCCGTTTGTAAACAGCGAAAGGAGCGGAAAGGGACTTGGAACACATCCTGGAACTCGCCCGCGCGCGGCGCAGCGTGCGGAGCTTTGACGGCGGCGGGATCGGCGCGGAGGAGCGGGAAAAGCTGCTGGCCTTCGCCGCGGCGATCGAAAATCCCTGGGGCCTTCCGGTGGAATTCCGGCTGCTGGACGCGGCGGAGCATAAGCTCTCCAGCCCCGTGATCACCGGCGAGCGCTGGTATCTTGGCGCGAAGATCAAAGCCGCGCCTCACATGGAGGAGGCCTTCGGCTATTCCTTTGAAACGCTGGTGCTCTATGCCCAGTCGCTCGGTCTCGGCACGACCTGGATCGGCGGGACGATGGACCGCGCCGTCTTCGAACGCGCGATGGAGCTGCAGAGCGGCGAGCGCATGCCCTGCGTCAGCCCGATCGGCCGCCCGGCGGCCAAAATGAGCCTGCGCGAGATTGTGATGCGCCGGGGCGTCAGGGCCGACTGGCGCGAGGACTTCTCCGCGCTCTGCTTCGACGGCGATTTTTCCCGGCCGCTGAACGAGACGGAAGCTGGCGCCTATGCCGAGCCGCTGCGCGCCGCGCTGCTCGCCCCTTCGGCCGTGAACCGTCAGCCCTGGCGCATCGTGAAGGACGGCGGGAGCGTGCATTTCTACTGCAAACACGCCGCCGGCTATGTCAGCGCCGCGGCGGGCGACCTGCAGAAGGTCGATCTCGGCATCGCGATCTGCCACTTTGCGCTCTGCGCGCTGGAGCGCGGTCTTCCGCTGCGCTTCTCGACCGCCGATCCCGGCATCCCCGCGCCGGCCAACACGGAATACATCGCCGGCTATCTCCCCGAATAACGCCTCGCCGCTCATCTCCCCGAACAAACAGGCAAAACCCCCGGGCTTCGGAAAGCCCGGGGGTTTTGCCGTTCCGGCGCTAAAAGCTGAGGTCCGGCGTGTTGTCGCGCTGATAGGAGCACCAGTCGCCGTTTTCGATCAGCTCCTCGCGCGCGAGCGTGCGCAGGAGTTCCTCCGTTTGTCCGCGCAGCAGGAGCTGGGCGGACATTTTTTCGTAAAAGCGCCGCATCTTCCCGTGGTCGGAGAGGATGCGCGGCAAGGAGAGCTTGCCGTAATAGTTTGCGATGAACAGCGTCGACGCCGAGATGCCGCCGAGGATGATCTTCAGCGCCGTGCGGTAGCTCTCCGGATCGCCGATGTACAGCGCGGCCGGCAGCAGCGAGCCGCCGCAGAGCAGCTCAAAGAGCAGCGCGGCGAAATACAGTGTGATGCTCACGCCCAGCGCGCTGCGCACGATCTTCTCGCTCAGCTCCGCGCTGCGCCCCGCCTTTTTTTCGGCGCGCGCGTGGTAGTCCCGCTGATCCTCGACCCAGCAGCGGCGGATATCGCGCGCCGCGCTCTCCTCGCGGTCGGCGGACAGGGCGCAGAGCGCATCCATGATCCAGCCGGTCTCCTCCTGCTGCGTCCAGGTCATCAGCTCCGCCGTCTCGACGCCGCTGCCCGCATAGCGCAGGAAGGCCTGCACGCGCAGGCACTCCGCCAGCACGCGGTAGTCGATGTATCGCCGGTGGCAGGCCGTGCGCCGCGCCGCGCGCTGCGCGAGATAGGCGGCGAGCAGCATCGCGCCGCACACGAGGATCATCCAGATCGCCTCCGCCTCGTCATAGAGCAGGAAAGCGAGCGTCAGCACCGTGCTCGCCGCGGCGAGATACGCCAGGATGCGCCGGTAGAGCGCGGCATAGCGGGAGCTGAGCGCGTCGGCGATGAGATAGAGCCGCTCCATGCGCTCCGTCGCCCCGCCGCGCGCGGCGTCGTCGGGCAGCAGCCTCCGCCCGCCTGTGTCCGTCTCCGCCGCCAGGCGGTTGAATTCGTCGGTCTTTTCGAGCGTATCGCGCAGCGCCTCGCGGTTGCCCAGGATATGTACCGCGCCCGCCGCCTCGCCGCGCTGCGCGCCGCGGGGCGTGAAAATATGGATCACCGCTTCGTTGCTGTCGCTGCGCAGCGGGAGCCCTTCGGGTGGGCTGTACGCGCCGCGCAGCGAGAAATCCACCGCCGCGGCCGTGCCGCAGTGCGGCGGCTCGCTCCCGGCGCCGTCCCAGAGCGCGAGCAGCACATGGCTGTGCGCCGAGATGTAGATGCCCGCCTGACGATAGCGGAAATCCCGGTCCGGCTCGGGCGGGACGCTCTCGGTCGCGGGGGCGGTGAAGACGCGCTCCGCGCGCGCAAGATGGTGCGCAAAGCGCTCGCGCGCTTCGGGCGTGAAGTCCTTTTCATAGTCCTCGCGCTCCAGCGGCAGCACGGCGCACAGGGGGATCCCCAGCTCCTCCGCCGCGTCGGCGCAGAGCAGATCGCCGCCCGCCGCAAGGCTCGAGAACATGACGAGCGGCGAATGCGGACAGCGTTCGCGCAGCGCCTCGAGCTGTTCTTTCACGGCCGCGCGGAGCGCGGCGCAGTCCCGCTCATCGATCGCGCGGTGTCCGCTGACGCCGACGACGATGGGGATCGCTTCAAGATTTTTCATAGACGGCCATTCCGATCTGCTCGGCCAGCACAGGGATGCTGCGCACGGCGTCGCGGTCATATTCCCGGATCTCCTCCGGCAGCTCCTCATAGGGCAGCAGGTAGGGCGAACGTTTGTCGTCGGCGCTGCGTCTGCCCTTGCGCCAGCCCCGCGAGAGCCGCTCCCTCATCCACTGCTCGTGCTCGAAGGCTGCCATGAGCTCGATCTGCTCGTCGCTGAAGACCGTGATCGCACCCCTGCGTCCCTTGGGACGCAGCGTGCAGCCGATCAGCTCGAGCTTGTCGTAGATGCTCTGCGCCTGGCGGAGATTGCTGTATTTCAGGTCGTCCGGCAGGGCCGAGAAATCCGGATACTCCAGCGGCCTGTCGGGATGGTCTGCGAGCTGCTTTTCGTTGTAGCGCGCATGGATCGCGATGGCCAGCAGCTCCAGCTCCTCCGGAAGCGGGCGCGGAGAGAAGCGTTCGAGCTGCGGGCGCAGCGCGTCGAGCGCCTCGAGCGACTCGGCGTCCACGTCCAGGCCGAGAGGAAAGATCTCCTCGACGGCGAGGACCTTGCGCAGCAGCGCCTTTTTCTCGGCGCAGAAGTCGTCCGGCAGGCTGCCGCGGCGCGTCACATAGGTCGCGGCGAGATAATCCTCGCGCAGCGAAAGGTTGACGGTGTCCGCGAGCGTGAAGCGGCGCGTGAGGATGCCGTGCGCCTCGCGGTGCCACTCCTGCAGCTCGTCGCAGAGGATCAGCAGGAAGGCGATCGGATCGTCCGCGGCGCGCATCGGCCCGAGCGCGAAGGGCGGCTTGAGCAGAACGTTGCGGTAGTAGTTGTGCAGGAAGATCGCCGTCGCGCTGTCGACCACCGGCCAGTAAAAGCGGCGGGGATCGCCTTCGGCGAGCTGCAGGGCGTAGCCGTACCACTTGAGCACGATGAGCGCGCTGTAATAGCCGTGGTCGATGAAGCCGGAGGCGGCCATGTCGTCGACGAAGCGGTCGAGCGCGTCCTTGGTCTGTTCGAGATCGGTCGCGAAGCAGCGGTGGATGCGGTGCGCGATCAGATCCAGCGGCGTGAGCAGATCGACGTAGCAGCAGCTCTCATAGGCGTCGTAATAGGCCTTTGTGAAGCTGCGCTTGGGCACGATCTCGCGGATGTGGTTGAGCTCCGCGAAGTTCTCGTAGCGGATCTGCGCCCTGACCGTCACCTCGTCGCCGTCCGCGTCGGCGATCATGCGGATGAAGCGGTTGATCTGATGGCCGACGATCTCGACGGGATAGCCCACGTCGTGGAACAGCGCGGCGAGGCCCCAGCGGAAGAAGAACTCTTCATAGCGCGTCTCCAGCGCCGCCTCGAAGCCCTTTTCGGGGATCGCGGCGTCGAAGGCCGCGCGGAAGCGGGGATTCCGCTCCCAGATCGCGAGGCCCGTGAGGAAGACGTTGACCGAGTGGATGAAGTGGTCGCGCTGCTTGTCGATCAGCGTGGCCGCCGTGTTCTCGTAATTGCGCAGCAGATCCACCAGATCGAGGAAGGGATCCTTCCCTTCGCCGAGCGTGATGCGGTAGCTGTCGAAAAAGCTGCGGTAGACCGCAAAGGCGTTCTCCGGCGTCTCGTCCTCCAGAAAGGCCTGCGCCGCCGCGGCGAGATAGGAGCGGTAGCTGTGACCGTTCTCCTTGTCCTCGCGCAGCTCCAGCTCGGCGAAAAAGCGCCCGGTAAACTGTGAGAGATTACTCATGTCCTTCTCCTTCGATGATCAGCTCAAAGCCGTATTCCGATCCCTCCAGGCTCGCGGCGGCCGCCGTCATATCGGACGAGACCGTCACGCGCCGCAGCTTCTCCATCCCGAGCAGCGGCGAGAGATCGTCCACGCCGGTGCCGGCCAGGTCGAGCTCTTCGAGCTCCGTGAGGTTCCGCACGCCCCGGACCGAGGCGAGCGGGCAGCTCCGCAGCCGCAGCTCCCGCAGGCCCTGCAGCGTGAAGGCCGCCGAGGCGTCCGTCAGCGCCGGGCAGCCGCGGAGCTCGAGCGTCTCGAGCTCGCCGAGGGCCTGAACGCCCTCGAGCGTTCCGAGCGGCTGATCCCAAAGCGTCAGCCGCCGCAGTCCCGTCAACGGCGCGAGCGCCGAGAGGTCTGTGAGACCGTCTTCCGGCGTGAGCGCCGTTTCCTCGCCGCCGTCGCGGTCGCGCAGGACGACGGAGCCGTCGTCTTCGAACAGCTCACTGCGCGCGAGGTCGACGACACGGTCTCCCACGAGACAGAGCTCCCGCACGCGCCCGAGCAGCGAGGGTGAGAGCGTGTCAAGCTCGCCGATATCCAGCAGCGTGACGTCCTCTTCGTTAAAATGCCAGATCCCCTCGGGATAGGAGATCTCGTACTTCTCCACGGCGCCGCTCTCGAAGAGCTCCCGCGCCTGGTCGGCCAGCTCCGGCCCGACGATCAGATGGTTTCCCTTCACCCGCCGCAGCGGCGAGAGGTCGCGCAGCGCGTCCTGTCCGAGCAGGCTGATCTCACGGTATTTCCAGCCCGCCGGCTTGGCGTCGAGGAAATGCAGGTCCCTCAGCGCCTCGCAGCGTTCAAGGCTCAGAAAAGCGAATTCGATGCTCCCGAGCTCGGGCAGCGCGGCGAGATCCGCCAGCTTCAGGGTCTTGATGGTCCGCCCCTCCAGCGCGCTCCAGTCCCGCAGGTGCGGACAGCCCCGCACGCCCAGCATCAGCCCGCCGCCCTTCTGCAGGATCGGCAGATGCTCGAGCCCGTCGAGGCTCGTCAGCGTCGGGAGCCCTACCAGGTTCACATCCTTGACCGGCCACGCCGGCAGCGTGGAGAGATCGCCGAGCTCGCAGTACCAGAGCTCGAGCGCGTCCGTCACCTGCGGGAAGGCGGCGAGATCGTCGATGCGGCAGCCGTCGACGCGCAGATGATCGACCGTCGCGTCCCGCAGATACGCCAGCGCCGCGTCCGCCGAGCCGCCGCTCGGCGCGAGGAACAGGTAGTCGTAGCGCTCCCTCTCCGCGAGGCCGGAGAAGTCCGTCACGTCGCCGGAGAGCTCGAGCCGCAGTCCCCCGCCCGCGGCGATATCCGCGAGAAAGTCCACGTTCGGCAGCTGCCGGAAGCGGAGATCGACGTCCCGCAGCTCCGGCAGGCCGGAGAGGAAGGAGGCGTCGCGCAGCTCGTCCGAATGAAGGCTCAGCTTTTCCAGCGCGCGGCAGCTCTCCAGCGGCGAGAAGTCGCGGATCGCATCGCAGTTCTCGATCCTGACTTCCCGCAGCGCGGAGGCGTTCGCGAGCGCGGAGAGCTCCGTGATCTGCCGGCATTCGCTGATCGTCAGCGTTTCGAGCGCCGGCAGCGTCCCGAGCGCCGAGACGTCCGTCAGATAAGCCAGGTCGTTGAGCGTCAGGTCCTTCAGATTTGTCAAGCCGGTCAGGAAGCCCAGATCGTCCACCAGAGGATAGCGCTCGTCCGGCGTCCCGCAGGGCAGACACTCGACCGTCAGCGTCTCGAGCGCCGCGCAGTCCTTCAGCCCCGAGAGATCCAGCTCCAGCGGCGCGCGGCCGTAACCAAAGCGCGCCTCTGCCAGCGCCGGGGGCGAGAAGCCGGAGAGGTCGGCCTTTTCGAGGAAGTCGAACTCCATCGTCGCGTAGGTCAGCTGCTCGCAGTCCGTCAGCACGGAGTAGTCCTCGATCGGGCAGCGGAAGCTGTGGATCGTTATCAGAGAGCTGCCGGCGAGGCCGCTGATATCCGTGATCGAGCTGTCGATCAGCTCGATCCACTCCAGAGTCGTCGACGCGTTGAGAGCGGGCAGAGCCTCGGCGTCGACCAGGATCATATCGATGCCCTTGAGCTTCGGCATCATCCGGAGGATCGCAAGCTCCTCCGCGCTGTACTTCGTGAGCCCGAGCCGATGGCCGTCGCTGGGGTCGTACCAGTGCATGCCGTCGTCTTCCATGCTGTTGCTCGCGAAGTTCCACCGGAAGTCCTCCATGTCTTCCCCGGTGTAGTGATAAAAGCGGTCGGCGACGAAATAGACGTATTGGATCTCCGCGAGATC
>JAEEGI010007705.1_pt1 | contig 24055 bp, 13 predicted proteins | sample 8958751 | NCBI WGS metagenome assembly JAEEGI01 (sample SAMN16246545, study PRJNA631951) | gut metagenome | biome: gut microbiome; feature: rumen; material: KS-attached | host: Bos | place: Iran: Karaj | collected 2018-10 | reverse complement strand
AAACAAAATCCCACATCAATTTTCAATATTCCTAGTAATAATCCTTCCAATAATAATGACAATATATGGTTTAATAAATGCACGTAATATAAAAATAGACAGAGTAACAATCCACAATCCAAAATTAAAAGGACCAAAAAGGACAATATGTCACTTATCAGATATGCATTTAGGTGCAGTATACCAAAGAGAATTTGTTCAAAAAATAGTAAGAAAAATAAAAGAATTAAAACCAGATATAGTAGTAATAACAGGAGATATGAGTGATGGTTCAATGAAAGTAAAATCAAATTGGTTAACTCCATTTGATACCCTTTCAATCCCAATATTATATATTACTGGAAATCATGAACAAATACATGGAAAAGATCCTATGCTTGCAGCTGTAAATGAAACATCAATAAAATATATTGGAAATGATATATTTGAATTTGATAATATTACTTTTGTTGGTGTTGACTACGAATATAATTTAACAAGAAGATTAACTGAAATTACTCCTAATAATAATGATAATCCTAATATTTTATTATGTCATGTACCTGAATTGAAACCTAGAGATTTAGAAAAATATAATATATTTTTATTTTTAGCAGGACATACTCATGGAGGACAAATTTTTCCTTTTCATCCTTTTGTTATTATTGCTAATGCTTGTTTTAATGGATTATACGAAGAAAATGGACATTATGTTTATGTTTCTCCTGGAGTTGGAAGTTGGGGTCCTCCTATGAGGATTGGAAGTCATAGTACCATTTCTATGATTACTATCGAACAATAAATTTGTAATCTTTTTATTTAAAAATTTTTTTTTTGGAATATTAGTTTTTCTAACTTGGTTTAAATTAATTTATTTTATTTATTGTTGTATAATTGATTTCATATCTCCTAATTCATTGTTATCTACTTTATATTCATTTAACTAAAATTCTTTTACTGTTAGATTTATTTTTCCTCCAATTAAGTTTTGCAAGCTGGTTATCAAAGTCTACTAACAAATAAATGACTCCAATTTTTTGGAAAAAATTTTCAATAATTTAATCATTTAATTTATAATTTTAATGGATGATTTATTTTCAAAAAAAATAAAAGGAATAAAGAAAAATAATAGAGTTAAATTTAATGATTCTTCAACAAAAAATTCAACAATAAAAGAAAATTCACCTTTAAATTCATTAAGAATAAAAAAGAAAAAAAAATTAATTCTGAATCCACATTTACAAAATACAAGCAAAAATAATTTAAGTTATTCAAGAAAATATAAATCATCAAAAAATTTAACAGAAATTTCAAAAGATTCAATAAAGTTACCTAAAAGTTTAAAAAATTCATTTTACAGTGCAAAACAAGATAATTCAAATGATAATGAAGAAGAAGATCAATCTTCTAAAAAATCAAATTTTCTTTATTTAAAAAAGAAAAATAAAAATATTAATACTAAAGATATTTTGAATGAAATGGAAAAACAAGGAGTAAATTATGTTACAAAAAAATTAGATTATTTATCTCCTCTTCCTTCTTATAAAAAAGATGGTGATAATAAAAATTTTAATGAAATTTTACATTTGACAATTATGCAAAGAAGAAAACAATATAATGAAAAATTAAAAAAAATGAAAGTATTTGAAAATTATGATGAACAAATTAAATTAATTCAAGAAAAATGGAGATTATATTTTAAAAATAATGTTTTAATTTATATTCTTAAAATTCAAAATTTATTTAGAAAATATAAAGAAAAAAAACAAATTAAACAAAAAAAGATTACAATTACATATTCACAATTAAAACCTTTTATTGATGGATTAAAGTTTAATTCATGGAAAATAAATTATTTATTTTTCATTGAAAAATTAATATTAATTAAAATGAACCAAATATTTCCATCTATAATAAGTAAATTTAAAATAAAGTCATGGAAAAAAAATTATAAATTTTTTATTGAAAAATTAAAATTTATAAAATATAATGAAGAACTTAGTTCTTTAATAAATATAATTCAGAAAAAAATACGTAAAAACTGTAATTTATTTATTGAAAAATTAAAATTGGTAAAAAAGTTTAGGATAATTTCTTATTTGTTTAATTTAATTAAGAAAAATATTAATGAAAAATATAAAAAATTGATTGAACAATTGAAATTAATAAAATATAATAAAGGAATTAAATTATTAATAAATACTTTAAAGAAAAGCATAAATAAAAACAATAAAAAATTTTTTGGGAAACTAAAATTAATAAAAAAATATAATGAAATAGGAATTCAAGTTGAAATATTAAAAGATGATATAAAAATTAAACCTTCAATTTGTATAAAAACTTTTCCAAGACCATTTCATGAAATTGGAAATAATATAAAAGTTTTAAAAACAAAAATAATAAACAGAGAAACTACTTTAACAGATATGTCAATTAGTTCTAATTTACAGATGAAATATGAAGGAAATACAGGAAGATTAATTTCAATTAAACCAGTGAATTTAAAAAATTCACATAATAAATTCAAATTCAGCCATTTAAAAAGTCTTTCTATTCAGTTTCATTCTTCAAAAAATGAAAGTAGAAATTTCTCTTTTTTAAAAAAACAAAAAAGAAATCAAACAAATATTAATATTTTAAATAATAATAAAGCTGTTAAAATTGTAAAAAAAAAAGTAATATTTAATAAATGGTTTTATTTTAGTAAAATTGGTAATTATATTGAAATTCAAAAATTATGTTTTATACAAAAACAAATAAAAAAGTATTTAAAAAAATTACAAGCTAAAAGACAAAGTCAATTAAAAAGAATTTTTCATATTAAATTATTTATTATTTTATTATCATCAAATATTACAAAAAAAATAAGAAAAGATATAATTCACATTTTAAAAAAGAAATATAATACAATTATTAAAAACAATCCAAAAAAAATTCCAAAAAAAGTAATATATATAGAAATAAGAAAAGGAATTATAAAAAACAATTTCACTTCGAATTTTTCCAATTTTCAAAAATCAAATAAACTAAATTCAAAAAAAGAACAATCTAGTAGTACAACAATAATAAACGATGAAACAATATATAGATGCGAAAAAAAGAATTAAATTGAAACATTAAAAATAAATTATAAATAATTATTTAAAAAATTAATTTTTCTAATAAATAATAATTTTTAAAATAATTAGATATAAAATGACAGAAGAAGAAATAATTGATCTTCAACAAGAAAAATTAATGGGAGGAGCTGGACCTTCTGAAATTCCAGATCATTTAAGAGAACTTGCTCAAAAATATAGAACTAATAAAATGATTTGTAGAAAATGTTATGCTAGATTACCTTTAGGAGCTCATAATTGTAGAAAAAGAAAATGTGGTCATTGTGCTAATATTAGACCTAAGAAGAAGATAAAAGAAAAGGAAAAAGGAAAATAAATAATAAAAAAATATATTGATTTATTTTATTATAAAATCTATTGAAATTTATTTTTAAAATTCTTTTATTTTAGTATATTTTTTTTACTTTATTTTATGGTTTTTTTATGATATATCTTTCTAATAAATTCAACTAAATTTTTAATAAATTATAAACAATAATTAATTTAAAAATTAAAATAATGGATTTTAATTTGCTTATTTTTCTAGTTCCAACACCAACATATACAAAAAATGAATATTTATGAAAATTATTTTGTTCCCAAAAAAGTATTTTACATAAAGATAAAATAAAAGATTTAATTATTATTATCAAATAAATAATCCATATCACATTCAAAAATTCATAAAAAAAAGAAAAGCAAATCCAAGGAAAATCAATGTTGCGATGAATTTTCAATTAGATAAAAAATTTAATGAACAATCTCCCAATAAAAAATAGAATTTTAATATATATATTGTAAATGTATATAAAAACAAAAAGAATAATAAAATGATATAATATTTTAGAGTAATTATGAAGATTCTCGAAAAGTGTTTGTATTTTATAATTCAATGTCAACAAATTATTATTTTAATTATTGAATTTCCAAGGTTATGGAGTTAATCAATTTAAAGAATCTGCAAATTCAGATTTAATAGTAAATGATACAGATATAATTATTAGAATCATAAAGGAATTCAAGGAATTTCAGAAAATAATCCTATTATTATTGGAAGAAGTGTTGCTTCTGGGTCATCAACTTATTCTATAATATCAATATAAGATTTTTTACATTAATATTATTATCTCCCCTTTAAATCAATTAAAGAAGCTATTAAAATAATATTTCTTAAATTCACTTTTGGAAGTTTATTTCAAATTTTTGTGAAAGAAAGATTAAAGAATAAGAAAATATAAGAATAGTGTTTTACTGAATAATATTTATATATGATAAAGATAATAATTTAATTCGTTCATATCATTCTTTCTATTGAAATGAATAAAGAATGTAAAACTTCGTTAAATTAAAAATGAATCATAATTCTTTATAAATGATTTTTATATTAATGTTAGATTTTTAAAAAGTTTTTTCTCTTTTAAATTCTAGTAAAAAAAATTGATGATATTTAATGACAACACAAATATTATAATACTATTGATTTTCCACAATTTTTTTTTTCCACCTGATAATTAAAAATACAAAAAAAATTTTTTTTAATATTATATTATTCAGGATAATTATATTTTAGAATAGATAAAAAACTTAATTAAATGTAAAAAATATAATATTTATTTATAATATTGTTTCCTTGATTCCCAAGGAGTTAAACCATTATTGTTTAATATAAATTCTTTTGCTCCACAACAGATAAGCATATTAACTATATTTAAATTATTATTTAAAAAAGCAATATGTAAAGCTGTATTTCCAAGATAATTTTGAGCATTTATATCACAACCTTGATTTATTAGAAATTCAATAATAGGTTCATTTGCATATTTAACAGCTTGTATTAATAAAGTATCACCTGTTTTTTTTAATTTATTATTTATTTTATCATTAAATTGAGAAAATTCTTTCTCAAATAATAAATTTTGTCCTCTTTCTATTAATTGAAATAATCTTTCAAATCTTGGTGAATTAATATTTTGTTCTTGAAATTCATATGTTCTTAATAATGAATTTGCTTGTGACATTGGATCTCCTCCTAAATTTCTTAGTAATTCCATATTTTTTTTCCACTTTAATTTTGATTTTATTTGTTTTTTTTTTTTTAAAAAAGTTTCTATTAATTGATTTTCAGTTAAAATCTTTTTATTTCTACTCATTAGAAAATTTTTATTAAAATGAGGATTCCAGTTTTCAATATAACTATTTGTTTCTAAAAATTTATGTTTTATCTCTTTCTTATCTATTTCTTCTTTTGTTTTTTTAACCACAGAAGATATATCTTCAAATACACTATTTTTTCTTCCTTTTTCAACCTTTAAAAAACTAATTAAAGAAGCTTTTTTCTTTTTTCTTGTTTTTTTTCTTTGATTCACCATTGTTGTTTTTTGAAAATTTATTTCTTGAAAGAAATTTACAATTTTAAAATCATTTGATATTATATCATTTAAAAAAATTCTATTTAAATTATTTTTATAAGCTTTTCTTAATATTTTATATAAATTTATATAATGTATTGAATCACAACTCTTTATATTTGTAAATATATTATTTTCTGTATCATTTGTAAAAATATATTGGATTACTTGATCATATATACTAAAAAATTTATGTAAAATATATTGTAAATTAGGAATTTGATTTATTGAAAAATCAATTATCAAATCTTTTAATAGAAATGCCTCGAATTTTTTCAAATTTTTTGATGTCATATATTCATAGAAAAAAACATGATATAAATTATTTATATAGTTTTTAAAACTCGAAATTTCAATATTTTTATTTTTTAATAATTTATTCTTTTTTTCAGTTATTAAATTTTTTGAATTGATGAGTAAATCATTTTTAACTTTTTCTAAAGATATTTTTTTCCCATAAGATAGATATCTATTAACATTTAATTTTTTTCTTTCTTCTTTTAAATATTGTGTTAAATTAAAAAATTTTAAATTTTTTTTCCGATTATAATTTTCATAGAATGGATTTAAACTTTCAAATGATGATTCATCATAATTATAAAATAATTTTTTTTTCTTTTTATTTGGACTTTTAGTCAATTGTCTAGTTATTGTTTTTTTTAAATTATTATTCAATTTAATATTTATTTTATCTTTATCAATATAAAAATTTCCATATGTTTTAGGACTAAAATTTGATAAATAACCTTCATTTTCTGAATCAATTAATATTATATGTTTATACTGTTGCATTTTAGTGGTTTTATGTTTTTCTTTTTTTAAAGTTTTATTTTTACTTCTTCCACTTATAATTTCATTTAAATCTCTTTCTTCTAAACTTTTTTTATTTAATTTAACTGCTTTTTCTTTTAAATTATTATTATTAAAAAAATTTGATATTTTAAAAAATTGAATTGATGAATTTTGTTTAGAACCACTTTCATTATCATTTGAATTTGTATTATAAAAAGTATTTTGAGTGTTCATACAATTAGTCATAAATTGATTATTTACAAAATCTGAATTTGTTCTAATTTTTGGATGATATTTTACTATAAAATTTTCTAAATTTAATTTCTTTTTCATTATACCTTTTTTTTTAATTTGATTTTCAAATTTTTTCAAAGATGAATTCTCATTTTTTTCATTACTATTTACATTTTTTATTTTTTTCATGTCCTCTGTCTTTCCATTTATAATTGGTAGTTTTTTTATTGACATATCAATGTCATTTGGATAAAATTTTTTTTTTTTTTTTTCATCTTTAATTAAAATATTATCCATATAAATTAGTAATTTTTATCTGAAAAAAAATATATTCAATAACAACCACATTAAAAATATAAAACATAAATATAAATAAAACAAGAATTAAAATTTCGTAAATAAATAAGTTTAAAAAAAATAAATTAAAAAAGAATATATAATCAAAATTTCATTTTCTTAACTAATATACCAAAAAATCATTAAAAAATTGTCCATAAAAATAAAATAAAATAAATTAAAATATATTAAAAACAATAATTAAATATTCCCAAGAACCATTTCACAACCTTTTAGTAAAGAAACAACCCATCCTTTAGAAGCTTTAGGAGCAACTTTATTAACTAACCAAGTAGGAATTTTACCTCTAATATCAGTTTGTGAAATAATACCTAAAGTAGATTTATCAGGTTGATTAGGAATATCTTCAATAAAATAACCACTAATAATAGTTTCAGCTCTAACTAATTTTTTGATAACTGGACATTCAGGACTTTCAACACTAATAAAATGTAATATATGTGATTTTTCAGTTGGAAAATTTTTCCATATTTTTCTTTGTTGAACAAAATCTCTATCACTAACTAAAAAAGAAGGAGATTTAATTATCATATATAATATTTCTGCTCCATTTTCTCCATTATGATTCACTACTCTTAATTCAGAAAAAACAGAATCCCATTTTTTTCTTATTTCTAAATTAGCTATTGCTTCAAATATTATATCTTTATTATATGGAATAGTACATATACTTTTTATCAATATTACATCTATTCCAGGTACCATTTTTTTAAATATATGTGTTTGAGGCTCATTTATTACTTTTTCATATCCATTTTGTTTTAAGGGCTTTTCATTCATTATATCTATTAATTTTTTTAAATCTTTATCATCTGTACCGTAATTTGGATTCGATATTTTTATTAAATTATCTTGAGTTGTTTGAATATAATATTTATATTTTTTTTCTGGAGTTTTTACTCTTTTTTCTTCCTCTGATGTTTTTATTTCTTCTATTTCTATTTCTTTTTCTTTTTTTTTCTTTGCTTTTAAATATATAGATTTATCTTCTGTTTCTTTACTTTCTATTTCCATTATCTTCCTCTTTTTTAATGAAGATGTGTTTATTGTGTTATTTTCTGGTTTATATAATTTTTCTTTGTTTATTTTAATTTCTATTAAATTTTTGAAGTCTCCAAATATTTCTTTTGGTTTAAAATTTTTTCTTGATGGATTAAATAAATTATTTAAATCTTCAATTGTATTATTTATTTCTGAAAAAATAGAAGACATTTTATATTTAAAAAATTTTAAAAAGGTTTAATTAAAATTACTTTTTTTTTGAAATTTAAAAACAGAAAAAAAAATATAATTATTAATTTTAAATTTATTAAATAAAATTTTGATTATATATTATTAATTTGAATCCAAAAATACAAAAAAACAAAAATTAAATTGATAACCTTCTAATTACATTTAATATATTATATTGTTGATTATTTATATTTGAAATAAACCAATTATTTGAAAAATAAGAAAATTGGTCAATATTTGCTCTACATAAAGGACAAGTTTTATTTCCTTTTTCTATCCATTTAATTAAGCATATTAAATGAAAACAATGATTACATTTTAATTTTCTTGATTCTTTTAATAATTCAGTACAAATAGAACATTCTTCTTCTTTTTTTTCAACTTTTGGAAAATATTTATCTAAATTATTAAAATATTTTCTAAAGTTAAAAAAAATAATGATATCATTTAATATTGAACCCACTTGGATAGCACAAAGAAATCCTAATACATATGAAAATGCTTTGTGTTTATGTTCTCCAAAGGAAAAAAACAGGAAAATAAAAGCAAGATATAATTGAATTGAAAAATGTAAATAAAATTTATGATTATAATTTTTAAGAATTTGATTTTCTTTTTCAGTTAAAAGTCGAATTGAAAAAGAAAATTTTTTTCTTTTTTGATGATAGTCTTCTATATGTTTTAAAATATTATATATTCCATAACAATTTAAACTAAATTTATATGTAAAATCATTTACATCATTAAAAATGTACATAACTATAACTAAAATTAAAATGTTGATAAATAATAAATATATACTTCCAATTTTATATCTTAAATTAATTTTTTTTTTTGAAATATCATCTTTTAAAACATTATTATCAATATAATCAGAGAATGAATTATTAAGTACATTAAGAAAAATTTTTAATATAAAATAATGAATTTGTAAAAAATTCCATAAACAAAAATCAATAAAGCTTTTAATATATAAATTATTAAAAAAATATATAGTAACCATATAGAAAATAGGATTAGCAAAAAGTTCTTCAGGATAAGAATTAATATTTGAATGATTACTATTTTGAATTTTAATATCAACTCTTAAAATGAAAATAAAAATAAATAAATATAAATCCCAAACCAAAATTGTAATTACAATTAAAATGATTATAATAGAAATAATAAAAGTATGATTTTCTTCATCAACAACTATTCCTCCTTTATATAAAGAACAAAAAATAAAAATTAAAATAAAGCAAATAAATAAAGATGGGATAAAATATTTTTTTGAAAACCAAAATAAAATCTCCATATTTTTTAAAAATATTCCATAAATTACAATTTAATGGAACAAAGAACAATTGAATTAAATGATAAGATAATATTACAAATAAATCAAGATTTAGATTACGGTTATGCAGGGGAAATTTGGGATGCTGCTTTAGTTTTAGCTTATTTTTTAAAAAATAAAAAATCAGAAGCAATTATAAATATAAAAAATAAAATTATAGTTGAATTAGGTTCTGGAACTGGATTTATTGGTTTAATTTTAGGAGCTCTTGGAGCAAAAAAAATTATTTTAACTGATAAAGGAGATTGCCTAAAATTACTTAAACAAAATTATGAAAATAATATTAGTAAATTTGATAAAAAATTGATTTGCGAAATTAAAGAATTAGATTGGACAAAAGAAGAAGATAAAAAAAATATTCATGATAAAATTGATTATATCATTGGAAGTGATATTATTTGGGATCCCAAATTAAGATTACCTTTATTTAAAACTATAAGTTATTTAATGGATTCTAATGATAATATTGAAACTATTTTAAGTTTCCAAATAAGAGATAAAGAAATAATGAATTTTTTTAATTTATTTAATAAAGAAAAATATATTATTGAAAAATTACCTGAGAATTTATATGATGATGATTATAAAGCAGATGATATTTTAATAGTGAAAATTAGAAAAAATACTTAAATGATAATTATATAAGAGTTTTTTACTCTTTAATTTTATTTTTTTTTTAATTTTTTTTTATCCTAATAATGGAAAAAATAGATATTATAGAAAGAAAAGGAAAAAGCTCTATAAACCTAACAAAAATACCAAATGAAATTATAGCTAATAATCCAAATTTTAATATTCCTTTAAAAAAAAAATCTTCTAATTCAAATATATTAATATTAAACAAAAATAATTCTCGTTTAAATAAAAGAAAGATTACAAATACAAAAATAATAGGTAAAATAACTCAACAATTATTAAATTGTGGATATTCAATGGAATGTGTAAAATATTGTTATGAAAAATATAAATTTGATAGTATTGATAAAGCATTTAATATTATAATGAAAGATACTGAAACCGGAAAATATAATCATAATTTTTTTTCAATCAGTACTTATGAGAAACTTTATGGAAAAATAATAACTGATATTGAAGAAAAAAATCGTAATCATATTTGTTTTATTTGTAAAGATATTAAAAAATATCATATAGATTATAAAGAAAATGATAGTGATTTAGAAAATAAAGATTCCACAACAAAAAATAGTTCATATTTACCACTTCTTAAAAATAAAAAGTATATGAATAATTGTTTTAGTTTATTAAACCAAAATCCAGAAAAAGAAAATATAAAATTAAGTAATTTAAAATCTAGAGATAGTTGTAAATCATGCACCCCTTTTATTCAAATAAATATAAATTTAATAAATAATATAGTAAAAGATTTAGAATCAAAACAAGATTTATGTTTAATCTGTTATTCTAATGAATTAAAAGAAGAAAATTCTTTAAAAATGGAATGTGGACATCAATTTTGTTTTGACTGTTATAAATACTATATTAAAGACAAAATAGAAAATGGTATTGTAAATATAAAATGTTTAATGGCAGGATGTATAAATATAATTCCAGATAAAATAATAAAACAATTTACAACACAAGATTTATATAGAAAATATATAAAATTTAAAAAAAGAAATTTATATAATGAAAATATGAAAAAAGGATTAATTCCATGTATTCATCCAGATTGTGAAGAATGGATAAAATATAAAGATGGTGATGACCCTAATGTTATTTGTAAAGAAGGTCATAGTTTTTGTGCAAAATGTAAACAAAAACAACATAAAGGAAAAAGATGTAAATTATATGAAAGAAAAATTAATAAAAATTCTAGAATTAAACCTTGTCCAAATTGTCATTATTTAATTGAAAAAAGTACAATTGAAAATAAAATAATTTGTCCAATGTGTTATTTTACTTTTTGTTGGTTATGCCTTAATAAATTTTCTGATTATCATTATTATTTTGTTAATTTTACAGGTTGTCCTTGTTTGAGATATGCTGATCCTAATAATAGTAAAATATTAAATAATAAAATTATTCAATGTCTTTGGTTTTTTTTATCTTTTATTTTTACTTTCTTTACTTTTGCTTTCATTGTTGTTTTATATATTTTATTTGGGGCTTCTTATGAAATAATTATCTTTTATAATAAAAAAAAAAATAAAGATAATAATTTTGATAGTGGTATTGATATTGATTTATCTGATTTTTCTTACAATGGACAAGGATATATTACCAATGAAATTAACAATACTAGAATTAATAATTCTATAAATCATTTTTTTCAACAAAATAATTTTGAAGATAAGAATGAAAATAAAAGCTGTAAAAGATATTCTATTTATATTCTTTTATTTTTCATTGGTATTATTTTACAACCTCTTTTTCTTGTTTTTAAAATTTTACAAATTCTGATGGAATGTTATAAAAAATATGGTTGTTGGTTCTTTTATATGACTTTAATAAGACAATGTTGAAAATATATTATTATTTTATAAATAATTTACATATATTATAGGAGTTATTTTTTGACATATAGATTTAGTTTTGAGTTTTATAAACAAAAATCTTAATAAAAAAAATTATATATGAAAAATTTTGTAAATTTAATAAAAGAATTTATCTAAAAATCTTATTTAATCAAATTTTTTTAATCTTTTAATATTGATTTATTTAATTTATTTCTTAGCAAACATCTTCCTCTCTTATTTAAATATTCTTTCCAATTATTTAAAGATAAAATTTATATACTCCTTCTAAAACAAATAAATTATAGTTGAACATAAACTAAAATTTCCCCTTTTTCTCCAGAATCATAATTTCAGAATTTTCATTAAATATCTAGAAATAAATTAATTCGAGTATTAATATGAATATTTGAATTTCTACATAATAAAACAAAAAATAATTATTTTCATGAATTAATGTTATTTTTGAATTAGATGGTGAATAAAAATAAATAAAAAATATTAAATCAAAAAAAAAAAATTATAAAAAAATGGAAAGAAAAGCAAACATAGACACAAAATCATCAACAACAGGTCATATAATGTTAAACAGTACAATAGATAATCCAAATGTAAAATTAATAATAAAAGGAGTAGCAACACTTCTTCATTCAAATTTATTAGAAGATTTAGATGATGGAAGAACAATAACCCCATCAACAGAATTATATTATTTTGACGAGGAAAAATATATAAAAGAAAATCCAGATAATTTTGATAATGACCGTTTACAACTCTTAAGAAAAATACCAACACAAGAAGATATATCTGGATTTATAGAAGCATTATATGATATTGCTCAATTTTCAGGTGAATGTTGTGTTATATGTTTAATATATATTAATCGTATTATTGCCTTAACTTCAATGCCTCTTCTTCCTACTTCTTGGAGACCTTTAGTTTTAATTGCTTTAATGGTTGCCCAAAAAATGTGGGATGATAAATATTTAAGTAATTCTGATTTTTCTACTATTTATCCTTTTTTTGATAATAAACAATTAAATACTTTAGAAATGAAATTTTTGGAACTTATTCAATATAATACTCATATTAAATTCTCTATTTATACTAAATATTATTTAGAATTAAAAAGCCTTGTTCCTGATTTTCCACTTAAACCTATGGATGTTTTTACTATGGCCAAATTGGAAAAACAAAGTAAAGGAATGGAAGATAATTTAAAAAAAAATGCTAAAACTTCCAGTGAAAATAAGGAAGCTGGACAAAATACTGTTTATGTTATTAATTAAATAAAAGTTTTATTTTATTTTGTTTATTTTTTTGAAAATTTGTTATTTTGTTTTTTATTGTTTTATATATTTTAAATTAAATTATTTTTATTATATATGATGAAAAGTTATATTTTTATTAGACAATTTAGTTTCAATTTATATTGGTAATTAATTAAAATTTTTTTTTGCATATATCTAAATAAGTTTTACTATAAAAATTATTATTATTTCTGTTTGTTCTACTTATTTTATTTGTTAAAGCTTCATTAAAAATTATTCTTTCACTATTTGAATTATTTCGAGAATTTGAATTAGAATTTTGTAATAAATCATTTAAACCATTAATTTGGATTCTTTTAATATCTTTTTTTGGAAATACTGTATTTTTAATCATTTTTGTATTTTTTTTCTTTTCATCAATATCAAAAGTATTACTAGAATGAACAAGGTTAAAATTTTTTAATATTTTATTATAATCAGGAGATTTTTTAGGACTTAAAGAAAAACAACTAGAAATAGCACTTTTAATTTTTTTATTTCCTTTATTTTTATAATTTGTATTTGTATTAAATAATAAACTATCACCATTAATAATATTTTTTTTATTTCTAAAATTATATTTTTTTATATTTTTCTTAACTTCTTTTTGCTTATTATTACCTAAAGAATTTGCAGTTCCTGTACTTGAAGAACTAAAAGTTTTTTTATTTGAAGAAATTGACATTGATATTTTTTTATTAGAATTTAAATTTTTAATTTTATTAATTTTTGAATTTAAAATTAACATTAATTCAGGATTAAAAGAACTTCTTGATTCTCTATCTGTATGAGGAATAGAATTTTCTTTTGTTTTTTGTGATTTTAAATTTTCATTTTTTTCTTTACTTTTACTTTTGCTTTTATAAGATAATAAACTTTTATTATATGAATGATGAGGAATTTTTCCTATTTTAGAAATTGAAAATGTTTTTTTACTATTATATGATGATATATTTTTATGTTTTGGAGATGATAATGAAGATGATAATTGTTTTATTTTTTTCACTGAATTTGATATTTTATTTTTTGAATTTGATTTTTCAATTTTTGGAGAAAAAGCTTTTAAATTTCTTCTTAAAGGTTTTTTATATTGAGAATTATTTGGATTTTTTTTGCTCATTTCTTTAAATATTTTCTTCACAAATTCTTTATTATTATATGATAATAATTTTGTAACTAAATTAGGTTTTTTAATTGAATTAATATTATTTTTATTATGTAAAATTTTTGTATTATTACAAACAAAAACTGTATTACTTTCTTTATTAGGAATATTATTTTTGAAATTTTTAGAATCCATTTCAATTGTTGTTGAAGAAACTTTAGTATTTTTCATTCCATTTGAAATAGTACTATTAACGTTTAATGCAGTATTAATTTTTCTTTGAAAATTATTATTAGTTGAAGAATTATATCCACCATCTAAATACCTATTATAATTCCTTCCTTTAATTTTAGGATGATTTAAATTCATAGTAACACCTAATTTAATTTTTTCACTTTCTTTCATTTTTTTCAAAGTACAATTAGTATTCTTTCTATCAGATATAGTTTTAAAGTTGATAGCTGTTGAAATTTTATTAATTATATTTTCTAAACTAATGTTTTTATCAGTTGAGTCTTTAACTCCAAAAAATGCTTTTATACCACTTGTATCTGTTTGTTCTAAAATTGAATCTATAGCATCAGTTGTAAAAACAGGTTCTTCATTTTCATCATTTATTTGAATTAAACCTTTTTTTATTTTTTCTTGTTTTTCTTCTAAATCTTGTTGATTATCAATTACTCTTTGCTTTCTTTGAATATTTTTATAAATATATTTTGATTCAGGTAATATAACATAATTAGGAAAAATAACTGAACAAGAATCATAATATTCATATATTTTAGGTAAACATTCTCTACATTCATTTATATTATATGATTTTTGTAAAAATTCAGAATAATCTCCACTTATTAAATAATCCTTAAATTCTGCAACTATATGAGTACTTTCATTACATATAATTTCATTTATTACTTTAATAAAATAAAAATCTTTATCATTAGAATAAAAGTGATTAAATCTTTGGAAAATTATTCTTTCTAATAGTTTTTGAGATGCTATTTCACGGGAATTATCTAATACTATTTTTAAAACTCTTTCTTTTAATGATGTAAAATTTGATTCATTTGATATTTTTATATTATCTGAATTATTTTTATTTTTTTGAGTTGATGCACTTGTCTTATTATTTTGATTTGATTTTATATGATTTGGTGATAATGAAGATGACTTACTTGAATGATTACTTTTCATTTAATATATTTAATTAAATATAAATATTTGAATTTTTAAATTATCGTAATTTTAAAAAAAAATAGAATATTAGATATATTTTTCCTTTAAGAACAATAAGTAAAATTTTATTTATATCTTTCTAAATAAAAAAATAAAATAATATATTGAACAATTCTCAATTTATATTTGTAAATAGATATATAATATGAAAATTTTTGTTTTTCATACAAAAAATTTAAAAATCAAATTATTCACAAGTATGATTAATACATTCCCAAGGAATTAATCCTTTACCATTTTCAATATCTTCTCTAGCACCACTTTTCTTAAGTAAATCAGCAAATTGATAATTTTTATAACTAATAGCAAAATGCATAGCAGTATTTCCAAAATAATTTCTATAATTTAAATCAATTCCTTTTGAAATAAGATATTTTCCGATTGATTGTGCATTTTCTTTAGTTGCAATTATTAATAAATTATTACCACTATTTTTTTCAATTATTGTATTTATATCAAAAAAATTATGATATCTATGATAAAATCTTATAAATAAATCATATGATTGTTTTTTAATACATATTTCTAAAAGGAAAAAAATGGTTGAACTTCTTTTTTCTTTAAATTGTGGTTCTCTCATTTCTTCAATTTGATCCACTAATTGTTTAACAATTTTATCAGAACTGTTAATAAATTTTTCTAATATAGAATCCATTTTAAAATGTCTTTCTTTATTTTCCATTTTAAAGAATTTTTTCTTTTTTAAAATATTTAAATTTATTTTTCTCTTTTTTTTTGTTTTCTTTCTGAGTTCCTTTTTAGTTTTATTGAATTTACTTTCATTATCATTTTCATCACTTTCATTTCCAGTAATTAATCCTTTACATAAACCTCCAGTTCCATTATCAATATGAATAAATTTATGATAAAAAAAGACATTTTCATTAGGTTCAGCATCATTAGAAAAAGTAATATTGAATAATTGATTTACAATATTTGCATCACAAGTTTTTCTTTTCACACTATTTCTTTCATCTAAAAATGATAAATCTGTTAAAGATTTTTCAGGAGCCGAAATACAATTCACTATTATTTGAGGTGACATTGGCATATATAAATTCATTAAATGATGTGAAGTTGAATAATTTAATCCTCCATCTTTGAAACTTTTAATAATAAAATTATCTATATTTTGATATTCAAATTCATATTGAAATTCATATAATTCTTCTTTTTCTTGTAAAAACATTTTTGAGTTATAATTAAAATCTTTTATATTATTTTTTTCAGGGATAAATGTTTTTTTTTCTAAATATTTTTTTACTCTTTGTAATAATTCAGTATAATTATTTGGTACTACTTTTTTTAATATTAATTTTTTATTATGTAATTTTACTAAAAATTTTTTTTCTTGTTCTGTTAATAGGAAATATTCATAAAATTTAATTAATTGTTTAGCAGATATTAAAGTTGAAGAACTTAATCTTGCTCTATATTTTCTTTTTTCTTTTTCTTTTAATCTTTTTTTTTTAATTTCTTCCAATGGATCTGTCTCAATATTACTATCTTCATGTTCATTTGTTGATTCCTCTTGTAAAAGTTTTTTTTGTTTATTTGGAGAAATTGCTTTTGAATCTAATATTTTTGATTTTTTAGGACTTAAAAATCTAAAATTTACTTTTTGATTTTCTTTTTTATTGAGGTTATTATTTGAATTTAAATTTGATTTTTTAAATTTAACTGATATTGTTGATAATTTTAAACTATTACTGTTGTTATTCAAAGTATTATTATCAATATCATTGTTTACATTATTTTCATTATTTTTTTCTTTTGTTTTGAAGTTATTTGTTAAATTATCTAATGCTATTTGAAAATCTTGTGATTTTAATTTATTATGTTGAATACTTGATTTTTTTTTTATTGGGATTAAATTATCTAAACTGTTATTTTTAACCTTAATATTATTTTTAATATGTTTATTAAATTTAAGAGGTCCTAATTTTATTTTGTTACTCTTTAAAAGTAATTTCTTATGTGGTTTACTTAATAGTTCTTCAATTCTTTTTTTTAAACCTTCACTTTTAGAAATAATTGATATTTTTTTCTTTATAGAAGATTTTTTTAAAGAAGAATCTTTTTTACTTTCATTATTACTATTATTATTACTACTATTAGAAATTTCTGTCATAAAACCAAAATAATATCTTTTTTTAGTTAAATCAGTTTCTTTAATCAAAGTCAAAGAAGGAGAAAGAGCATTATTTTTTTTCTTTAAAAATTTATGTTTAAAAAATATTTTTTTAATTTTATTCTCAAGTGCTTGTTCTCTAGAAACATGATAAGTTAAAAATAAATTTTTTTTATTCTTATTTTTATTTTTATCTTTTTCTTCTATACTTTTTTGAGAAATATTAGGCAAAGAATCTAATAAAGAAGGATTTGAAATTACTCTATTTCTATTTCTGCTTTTTGAAGTAGCAAAAGTTGTTAAATTTACAGGTAAATTTAATGAAGGTATTACTCTATTTTTTGGAAAATTTTTAATTTTCTTTGGATTTATAGAATACTCACTTACACTTCCTGTGGCAGAAGTTTGTTCTTCTTGTGATTGTTTTCTTATATGATATTTTAAATTGTATATTGGAGATGTTAATAAATCATCTATTTTTCTTCCAATTTTATGAAAACTCATTTTTTTATTTCTAAAATAATAATTGTTTAAATTAAAATATTGTTGATATAAATATATTATTATTTTTTTAAATGTTTTTGGTTGATATATTTAAAATTTTTTGTATGCAATATGAGTTTATTTAGTGTTTATTTTTTTATAAATGAAATAAAAAATAAAAATTATGGTTATATCTCTATGAATTTTTTTTTAGAAAGAAAATTGATTGCATTTAATATTTGAATAAAATAAGTATAACATTCTTTTTCTGCCAAATTAATTTTTTGGAGAACTAATTGAAATATATTTCCGGAGTATATTCTAATAATAATCATAATAATCTTTTGTTTGTCGAGTTGAATATAATCTTATTATATTATCATGAATTATTTTACTATGAATTTCTATTTCTTTAAAATGATTTAATATTTGAATTTCTATTATTTTTTTCTATATGTTTTACCACATATAATTTTTGAGTTATGGTATTTTATATCAATTCTCTTCACTAATATTTTATTGATCTATCATTATAGGAATAATATTTACATATACTGGATAAAAATTTTTAAAATATAATTAGGAGTTATATTTGAAATATATTTTCCTTCTATGATAAATTTGGATTCAAAGTTATTATAATATATTGTTTTATTATCATAAACTTTAATAAATTTTTAACATTTTTCTTTTCATACAATATGATATTATTCTCCATTATTTATTTTAATACTTAAATGAATTTAATTTATTAAAAAATTAAATTTTAAAATTACTCTTTAAAATACGTAATTTATAATATATCTTTTAGTTACTGTCTCTTTCTTTATCTTTATCTCTTTCTTTATCTTTTTTTCTAAGAGTAGATCTATTAGCACTTCTACTTCCTCTTCCTCCATTAAGATAAATTTTAGATATATACATAATAAAATCTTCATATTTTTGTTTTTTATGAATAGAAAATAAATTTTTTTTATATATTTTATTAGTATTATTAGTTCTATTTTTAAAATTATTATTACTCATATATCTTGAAATTAAGTCAAATCTTCTTGTTTCTTCATTAATTGAATTTGATGAATTTGTTCTTCTTTTTTGTCTAGTTCCATTTGCAGAATTTCTATAATTTGAATTTAATGGTGTTTTATTATTTAATATATCACTTAAAAAATTTTCTGATTTTTCACTTTCATTGTGATTATGTTGACTTCTTTTTCTTGTTAATTTTGCATTTTTTGTTTCATTTTCTTGTTTAATAATTAGTTTTGATGATTGATTTAAATTATTATTTATATTTATATTAATATTTGAATTTTTAGGATTTTCATTTTGATTTTCTAATAAAATTGTAACTTTATTTTCTAACATTTCTAATTGACTTTTTAATTCATTTATTTTCTCTTCATCACTTTTTCTTTTTGATTCATAATGTTTTTTTTCTTTTTCTAATTTATTAATCACATTTTTTAAATTTGAATTTTCTTTTCTTAATATTTCTATTTCATTATCTTTTCTTTCGTTATCCATAAATTTTCCATCTTCATATCTTAATTTTTCTCTCATTTCATCATATTCTTCTTTTATTTCCATATATGCTTTTATTTTAGCTTCTAAAGTATCTTTTTCAATCTTAAATTGTAAATATTTTTTTGCATAAAATCGAATTTGATTTTCTAGTTTATTTAATTGATTTTCATATTTTCTTTTTTCTAATTCAAAATCTCCTTCAGTTAATTTATCATTAAATAATTTTTTTTCTTCATTCTTATAATTTTCAATTTTTTTATTCACCAGAAGATTAATTGATTCTTTGATATATAAAATTAATGTAGATACATTTGTAGTTGCAATTTTCTTTATATATTCATCATTATCAATATCAATTTTTTTGTTTTTAATTTCTTCCATAAGTTCTGTGTAAAAAGAAAATAAAAGTTCTCTGTTTTCAATTTCATTTGTTGTTAATTCTTCATTTGAATAGTTCATTTTCAATTTAAAAATTATTTCTTTTTAAAATAATATACAAAATTGAATTCAAATAGATTATAAATATGAATAAAAATATATTCAATAAATAAATATTAATTTATGATTTTAATAATCATTAAAAATAGTTCATTAATATATATTTCTATCAAAATTTTTTCGGTCCAAAAAACTCAATCCTTTTTTAAAAGTTTTTAAATATTTATGTTCAATAATATCTCCTTTTCTTTATTTAAAAAATCTATAATATATAGATAAATTCAATATTTCTTTGGGTAAATAAGTGATAAATAAAATTAATAAAAAACATAACCGTTAATATAAACAATATATAATTTCAAATTAAACAATGTTAAAAACAATGAATAAAAATTAAAATTAAATCATTTATTTAAAAAAATTAAATATCATAAATAAAAGAGAAATAAAAAAATGAATTACTATAATTCTAATTCTCAATCTCCGATAAACCAAAGGCAAAATGCATCATCATTAATAGAAGTATATGCAGATAATTTTATCCAAGAAATAAAAAACCTTTCATCATATTTAGATGAATATAATTATATAGGAATGGACACAGAATTTCCAGGAATAGTTTATAAATTAGATTCATACACGAATGATTTTTATTATAAATCAATAGAAAAAAATGTTAATAATTTAAAAATAATTCAATTAGGTATTTCATTATGTAATTCTAAAGGGGAACATCCAAATATTTCAACATGGCAATTTAATTTTAATTTTGATACTTTAATAGATAAATATTCAAATGATTCTATTTCTCTTTTAATTAATAGTGGAATAAAATTTGAATTATTAAAAACAAAAGGAATTCCACATAATTTATTTGCAGAATATTTTATTACAAGTGGATTATTATTAAATGAAAATATTCATTGGATCAGTTATCATGGAGTTACAGATTTTGCTTATCTACTCAAATTAGCTTTAAATTATGATTTACCAAATAATGAAAATGATTTTTTAGATTTATTAAAATTTTACTTTCCATCATATTATGATATAAGAATTTTAGTTCAAAATAAAGAACAATTTAAAGGAGGATTAAATAAATTAATTCAATGTTTAAATATTGAAAGAAATGGTGATGTTCATCAAGCTGGAAGTGATTCATTCGTTACAGCAGAAGCTTTTTTTGATTTAATCAATAAAGGAATTCTTACAATTGATGAAATTAAAGATTATGAAAATATATTATATGGTGTAGGAGAAGGAGAAGATAATAATGAAACTATATCTTATGTTACTTTTTCGAATGGATGTAATTTAATTAATAATAGTGTTAATAATAAGAATAATATTAATAATAATAATAATAATTTATTAAGTCAAACTGCCCTTGATGTTAACACTCCTATTTATATTCCTAATATAGGATTTACTAAAAAACATAGTTCAAGTGGGAATCTTCAATATCCTTTAATGAATCAAATGATGGTTAATAATATGGGAAATAATATGATTTTTGGATATAATAATAATTTTATTTCTTAAAGTATTCTTTAAGTGTTTAGAAGAAAAATTTAGGTAAATTATAAATATAGTAAAATGTATATAATTTGAAAATTTAGAATTTTTATATGGTTTAATTATATAATAGGTTTGAGTTTTAATAAAAAAAATAATAGTATACCTGATATTTATTAAATCAATTTATTTTTATTTTAAATAACTCTTCTATTATTAAGAATTTTGATAGTTTTATAATTAAATTTTTAAAATAAAAAAAATTAAATAATATACAAAAATTTAATAGTCAATTTTAAATTCATCTTCAAATTCTTCAAAATCAACATTACCATCTCTATTTTTATCAAATCTAATAAACAATAAATTTCCATCTTTCTTATTATCTAACAATCCATTTTTATCTAAATAACACAATAAATTTTCAACAGTTAAAACCCCTAAATTTGAAATATCAATACTATTAAAAATATCCCTTAAATTCATATTTATAATATCATAATTTTTTTTCATTAAATTCAATTTATTTTCATAATCAATTAAATCCTTAAATAAATTCTTTAAAAATAATTTAGTAGTAAACATAAATATATCAGGAGATTTACAAGCACAACAAGATTTAGGACTTTTATTTTCAACTAAATTTCTAAAATCTTTTTCGTAAGGAATAATCATATCAAAAAAATCAACATAATTTAAAAAACCTTTTTTATTTAAATCATATCTTTTCATTAAACTTCTTACATCTGAATCAGTTGCATATATATCTAATGATATTAAACCATTTTTTAAATCTTCATTTGTTAAAAATCCTTTATTATTCTTTTCAAAAATTCTAAAAGCATCTTCACAATTAAAATCATCTCTCATTGCTAATTCCATTTTTAAGTCTTCTATTCTTTTTTCTGCATCCATTAAATTTTTAAGATATTTATTTAATAAATTATCTTCTTCTTTTTCATCAGATATATTATTATTATTTTTTTTCAAAGTATTTGAAGGTAATTTTATTGGAGAATAATTATTCTTTGGGCAAATACATGGATTATTTTTGCAAGTATAACATGTATTCAAAGGAGGGTATTTTCTTTGAGGAGAAAGTCTCAAAGATAAATTTGGATTAATATTATTTCCTATAAAATTATCTTTTTGAATATTTTGATTATAATTTGGTGTTATATAATTTTCTTTAAATTTGTAATTCGGAATATAATTAGAACTTGATAAATTTTGATTTATATTTTTATTATTTAAAGGTCTCATAAAATCATTGTTATTATATCTATCACTTAAAATATTACTTTTGTAAAAAGTCGAATTATTACTATTATTAAATAATCCTGTATTATTTAAAATATCTTCAGTTTTTTTGGCTAAATCATTACTAGGATTTTTCCCAATAAAAATATTTTTAGTACTTATACTTTTTTTAGTTAAATTACAACGAGAATAACAAGGATCACAATAACATTCTTGACAACAACAACAACCACATTTAGAACAAGGATTTAAAGAACAACAATTAACACAAGAAGGAAATCCAAAAAAAGAATGAAATTCACATAAATCAATTCTTCCATCATGATTAATATCTAATCTTTTCATAATTGCTTTTACATCATCTTGAATAAAATCAGCTTTATTTTTTAAAAGAAAATCTCTTAAATTTTGAGGAGTTATACTACTATAACCTTTTATTAAATGAAATATATTATGTATATTAAAATCATTTCTATTTCTTAATTCTTCTAAAAGAGGTATTAATTTTCTTGAAAGTTCTATTTCTTTTTCTAATAAATTTCCTAATGAATATTCTATATTATATGGTAATTCTTTTATATTGGAATTTCTATTTGTTTTTATTATTGATTTTTCACTTTGAATTAAATTCAAAAATTCTGGATATGATAATGAACCATCATTATCTTGATCATAGAAAAAAATTAATAAAGATATTTCACATTCATTTGTATATATTTCTTTATAATTTAAAAAATCTATTATGTTACATATATCTATTCTATTTTTATAATCTTTATCTAATATTTTAAATATTTGGTAAGGATCAAATTCTAAAGAATCTGAAAGACATTTACGATTTATTTCTATATTATGCTCACTTTCTGCTAAATAAAGAAGAATTTTTGCTACTCTTGCTTCTGTTTCTATTGATATCATTTTTTTATATAATAAATTATGAAAAAAATTAATAAAATAATTGTTTGATTATTTTATAATAGTTAATTATTTAATTATTTAAATAATAATTTTATTTAATCTTTATATATTTTTAATTTTATTTTATTATTTTTTATTTTGTCATTTTGTCTTTTTATAAATTTAATTTGGTGAAAAATATAATATTGGGGATTGGGGATTGGGGTTTGGGGATTGGGGAT
>JAEEGI010007704.1_pt1 | contig 24056 bp, 16 predicted proteins | sample 8958751 | NCBI WGS metagenome assembly JAEEGI01 (sample SAMN16246545, study PRJNA631951) | gut metagenome | biome: gut microbiome; feature: rumen; material: KS-attached | host: Bos | place: Iran: Karaj | collected 2018-10 | reverse complement strand
CGAAGGACACCGCCTCAGGCTCCCTTCGCCCCATGGCGGAAACGCCCCGCAGCGCCGCTTCTCCGCAGCCTGGACCCGCAGGGCAGGCAGCCGCCCCGGAAACGGCCCGGGAGGAGACTTTCCCCCCGGAAGCGCCTCTGGTCCCGGGCATCCCCGTGGAAACGGAAGCGGCCTTCCCGGAAAGCGCGGCGCTGGTCTACCGGGAGGAAGGGGAGGAATCCTCCCCACCGGCCCAAAGACCGGGAGAAATGAGCCCGAACCTCCGGGACAGGGGGAGGCTGATTCCCCCCGTCCCGGAACAGCATACAGATGAAAAGGCGAAAGCCGCCCCTGCCGCCGCGATGCCCCTGCGGACCTTGACCGGCGAAAGGCAGGGCCCCGCCGCCCTGGATCTCCGCAGAGAAGGGGAAAGGGCGGCCCCGCCTCCCGTGGGAGCGGTAGCGCGGGACATCCGCCTGACGGCGGAGGGCGGGCGGAGGCCCCTTCCCGGCGCTGCCCGCATAAGTGGGCAGACGGCGAACCTGCCCGGGGTGAGCAGGAATGGGGCGAATCCCGGCGCCTTCCCCATCCCCGCGGCCCCGGAGGAGGGAGCGATCCCGGCCCCGGCCCCCGTGCCGGAAGCAGAAATGCTGCCGGAGCTTTCGGAGCTGGTCTACGCGCCCACCGCCCGGACCGGGGACTACGGGGAGGGGGAAACCCCCGCGCGCCCCACCCGGAAGGCGCAGGAGGACAAGAACGATAGCCTGCCCGTCTGGGCGAAGGAGCTGCTGGAGCAGGCAGGCGTCACGGACACGGCGCAGCAGGCCGCGGCCTTCCGGGGCAAGCTGGACGGCGCAAACGGAAGCCGCCAGATCAGCTGGAACGCGCCGCAGGCAGCCGCCCCCTCCCGGAGCAGGGAGATAACCCAGCCCGCGGAGCTGTCCTTCAAGGAACGGAGCCAGACGGAGGAAACGGCCTCCCAGCCCCGAATCACGGAAGCGGAGCTCCAGAAAACAGCGGACCGGGTCTACCGGATCCTGGAGGAAAGGCTGCGGCGGGAGCTGCGGCGGAGCGGAAGATAAAGAAGCAAAGGAGGCGGAAGCGACATGTTCGTGGGCGTACCGAACCCCAATATCCTGGTCCCCGTGCAGAAGATGCGGATCACCAATCTGGATGCAAAGTCGCCTCCCAAGTCCATCGAGGTGCTCTACAACCCCCAGAGCTATACCCGCAAGAAGGTCGTCAAATACAACACGGTCCCCATGCTGGGCTCGGACGCGCCCGTCCTGCAGTTCCAGGGCGGCGAGCTGGAGGAGCTCACCTTCGAGCTTTTCTTCGACAGCGTTTCCGCCGGGGCGGAGGTGGGCGGCACGGCGGCGGACCGCACGAAATTCGCGGCCAACAGCCTTTTGCCCACCATAACCGGCACCATCGACGTGCGGGATTATACGAAAAAGGTCACCGACCTCCTGTATGTGGACGGGGACCTGCACCATCCGCCGGAGCTGAAGGTGGAGTGGTCGTCCCTGCAGTTCAAGGGCTTCCTTTCCGAGTGCACCCAGCGCTTCGTCCGCTTCGACGAGCAGGGCAGGCCGGTGCGCGCCTTCCTCAACTGCACCTTCATCGAGCATCGGGACGTGCAGAAGCTCTTTGTGGCAAATCCCCTCAATTCTCCCGACACCACCAAGTATCATACCGTGCGCCAGGGGGATTCCCTCTGGTCCCTGGCCGCGGAGGAATACGGGGACGCGGGGAAGTGGCGGGTGATCGCATCGGCCAACGGCATCTCGAATCCCCGTCTGCTGCGCAGCGGCGAGACCCTGGTGGTTCCCGCCCTGGTGTAAGGAGGACGCGGCATGGATCAGGGGAGCTACACCTATTTTCAGCTGGCGGATAAATACAAGCAGTTCGAAGCGCCCGGCTTTGAGATCCAGGTGGACGGGAAGACGTTGAAACAGGGGGAGTTCCGCATCCCCTCCGTGGAGGTGGAGATCAGCGCCGGCGGCGCGGCAGGCGGATGCAGCTTCACCATCGAGGGCATGTATGATTACAAAAACAGCTTTTGGGAGAACGACTCCGTAAAGCTCATCAAGCCCGGCGCGAAGCTGGCCATCAAGGGCGGCTACGAGGAGCGCAAGGAGCTGTTCTACGGATATATCGACGACTATGCCCTGGAGTTTTCCAGCGACGGCTCGCCCCGCATCAGCGTCAACGGGCTGGACGGGCTGGGCTATCTCATGAACATGTGCGAGCCCATCTACGCCGGGGAGAAGAAACCCAAGGAGATCGTGCAGATGGTGCTGCAAAAGAGCCAGTCTGCGGGCTACGCCAAATCCGTGACCGTGGGGCAGCTCACCGGCTTCGAGACCCCCATCGTCAAGGAGCAGACCGACGACTGGAAGTTTCTGCAGATGATGGCCCAGCGCTATGGGGCGACCCTCTTCGCCGTGGACGGGGAGCTGATCTTCGACAACGTGGTCACCAAGACTTCTCCCATCCTGACCCTCACCGTGGGGAGGAGCATCAAGCGCTTTTCCAAGCGCGTCTCCCTGGCCCACCAGGTAGGCAAGGTGGAGGTCACGGGCCGGGACGTCAACCAGAAAGCCGTCACGGGCACGGCCACCAGGGTGACGGCGGGGGGCGAGGGCAAGACCGCGGCGGAATGGGTCAGCGGCCTGAAGGACGCGGTGCTGCGGGAGCGCAGCGAATACGCCCGGACCCAGAAGGAATGTGAGACCCTGGCGCAGCACCGGCTCAACAGCATCGCCATGGGCTTCGTCTCCGGGGAGGGGGAATGTATCGGCATCCCCGAGCTGATCCCGGGCCGCTATCTCAAGATCGACGGCGGCGACGACAAGACCAACGGCACCTATTTCCTCACAAAGGTGTGCCACCGCATCTCCATCCATTCATACACCACCTCCTTCGAGGTGAAAGGAGCGAAAGCATGACCTCCATTGGCGAACAGCTCCAGGCGTTGAGCGAAGCCTCCGGCGGACAGATGGGGCAGGGCAGCGTGTTCAGCCTGACCCTGGCGACGGTCAAAAGCATCAGCGACGACAAGAATCTCAACCGCGTCAAGTGCCTTCCCATCGACGCCGTGAGCGATAACGAGCTGACGGACTGGTGCTATGTGATGGCCCCCATGGGCGGCAAGGAAAGCGGCCTTTTCCTCTTCCCCCAGGTGGGGGACCTGGTGGTGCTGGGTTATCTGCGCAACGACCCCCACAGCCCCATCGTGCTGGGGAGCTACTGGAATTCGGAGACCACCGCTCCCGTGGCGGTGAAGGACGGGAAGGCGGAGGACTACCGCCTGAAAACGCCCAAAAAGGTGGACCTCAGCATCCACGACGAGGATAAAAAGCAGAAGATCACCGTGACCATGCCCTCGGGGATCGTGCTGGAGATCGACGACGAGAAGCAGACGGTCAACACCAAAAGCAAGGACGGCAAGACCTCCCTGCTGATGAAGATGAAGGACGGAGAGGTGGAGCTCCAGGCTTCCAGCAAGATCACGCTGAAGGCCGGGCAGGCCTCCGTAATCCTGGAAAAGAACGGGAAGATCACCGTCAAGGGCAGCGACGCCGTCACCGTCCAGGGCAAGAGCGTGACGGCCAAGGCCCAGGGCAAGACGGCCGTCCAGGGCATGGACGTGGAAGTCAAGGCAAACAAGGACCTCAACATGAGCGCGACGGCCAACGCCAGTCTGAAGGGGATGCTCCTGAAGCTCAATTGAACCCCCGGCGGCAGCGCCGCAGGGCAGGGAGGCGAGAAAGCATGAACGGAAAAGAATTCATGGGGCGGGGGCTCCGGTTCCCCCTCCAGATCGACCCCAAGACGGGCAAATTCGCCATGGTCAGCGCCGAGGAGGACATCGCGGAGGCCATCGGCATCATCCTGCGCACCGTGCAGGGCGAGCGGGTCATGCGCCCGGAATTCGGCTCCAACGTCATGGACTATACCTTCACCTCCGCCTCCGACTCTGAGCGGCAGAGCCTCGCCTTCGACCTCAAGGAACAGCTGTCCTATCTGGAGCCCCGCATCGACGACATCGACGTCATGTGCCGGGACAACGACGCCCTGGAGGGCTCCATCATCGTGGAGGTCAGCTACCGGGTGCGCAGCACCAACAACCGCTATAACCATGTGTATCCCTTCTTCATGACCGAGGGCTCGGAGGGAGGAGAAACGATATGAATCGTCCGCTGCTTGATCCGAGGACGCCCGACAGCATCCGGGAGCAGATCCGCGCCCTGGCGGGGAGCTACACCCCCGAATGGCGCTATGAGGGGACGGAGGACGATCCCGGCGCTGCCCTGGCGGAGCTTTTTGCCGAGATGTACGGACAGAGCGTGGACCGCCTCAACGCCCTGCCCGAAAAGCTCTATATCGAATTTCTGAATATGATCGGCTACCGGGAGCCTGGCCCCATGTCGGCGTCGGGCACGGTCTGCTTCACCCCCCAGCCGAATATCGAGGAGCCCTTCACCGTGTCGGCGGGGACCCAGCTGTTCACCCCGGACGAGGAAGGGGAGAACATCGTTTACGAGACGGAGCGGACGATCCAGGTATCTCCGGCGCAGGTGGAGGATATCTATTATGTGGACGGGGAGGCGGACAGCATCCGCCGCCTGGACCTTTCCCAGCGTCCCCGGCGTTTCTTCGAGCTCTCCGGCGAGGAATTGCAGCGCCACCGCTTCCTTCTGGCGGAAAACGACGTGCTGCGCCTGCACACCCCGGCGCGCATCCGCGCTGTCTTCCGGCGGGGAGGCGGGTATCAGGCGGAATCGGCTGCGGCTCTGGCGGAAGGGAACCTGCGCTGGACCTTCCGGCATGGGGAGGAGGACATCCCCTTCGACGAGGTACGGGCCGAAAACGGGGCCCTGGTCCTGGAAAAGCGGAATGGCCTCGCCCTGGAAGCCGACGAGGAGGGACGGATCTGCATCGGCTGCTCCGGCCGCCCCGGCGGGGAACTGACGGTGGACGCCATGGAGATCGCCAGCGAGCCCCTGTCCCCCTGTGCGCCCGACAGCGTGTTCGACGGGGACGTGCCCATCCTCCCGGAGGAGGGGGGCTATTGCTTCGGCCGCCGTCCTTCCGTTTACAGCATGTTTTATATCAGCTGCGGCGACGCCCTGACGAAGAAGGGCGCGGACGCGCTGCTGCACCTGGACCTGGCCTTCATCGTGGATGAGCCGGAGGCGCAGCGGGTGCGCTATGACTTCACCCAGCCCATCATCGACAAGCAGAGCGCGGTGGAGCAGAAGCCGGACGATGTGGCGGTCTCCAAGGTCGTCTGGGAGTATTTCAACGGCATCGGCTGGAAGAACCTCCCGGTCTCGGGGGACCGGAACCCCTTCTCCGGCGGGCGGGACGGCGCGCTGGACGTGCGTTTCACCGTGCCGGAGGACATCGAGGAAGCGGAGGTCAATGCGGAGATCGGCTTCTTCATCCGGGCGCGGGTGGTGGAGATGAGCAATCCCGAATCCGCCTATCAGCGCTGGATCGTGCCCTTCCTCAAGGGAGCCTCCTTCCGCTGGCAGTACGGCAGCATGCGGAAGCCGGTGTGGTGCTTCTCGGAGAACAACGGGCAGCAGCATGTCCTGGAGGAAGCGCATCGGGTGACCCACCTGGCCTTCCCGGCCCTGACGCCCATGCCCGAGGAGCGTTCCGCCATGTATTTCCGCTTCGGCGCATCCCCCCATGCCATGCCCCTCTCCCTGCGCTTCCAGGTGGAGGGCCGGGCCCGGCTGCGGGGCCAGCTCCTCTGGGAGTATTGGAACGGAAAGCGTTTTGAGCCCATCCGGGCCGTGGATCAGACGGACCGCCTGCTGCACAGCGGGGAGATGTTCCTCTTCCTGCCGGACAGAGTGCCGGAAACGGAGCTGATCGGCCTCACAGGCTATTGGCTGCGCCTGAGCCGCAGCGCCGCCGAGGAGGGCGTCATGCCCTCGGTGGCCTCCGTGACGGTGAACGCCGTTTCGGTGAGCCAGCGGCAGCGGGAAAGGGACCAGCTGTTCGATACGGAGATCTATGAAGCGGGCAAGCAGGTAAGGCTCCTCAACCTCCCGGTCCAGGACTGCCGGGTCTGGGTGGATGAGCTGGGCGGCATCTCGGATGCGGAGCGGGAAAGGCTGAAGAAGGAAACGCCGGACCGCCTGCGGGAGGAGTGGGAGGACCACAGCCTCCGCCGCTGCTGGGTCCTGTGGACCCGGGTGGAGGACCTGGCCCTGGCCGGGCCGGAGGAGCGGGCCTTTACCCTGGACCCCTTCCAGGGCGTAGTGGCCTTCGGGGACGGACGGCAGGGCCGCGTGCCGCCTGCGGGGGACCACAATATCCGCGTGGAGTATTCCAGCGGCGGCGGGCAGCGGGGCAATGTGCCCGCGGGGGCCGTGCGCTCCCTGCTGACGGCCCTTCCCCAGGTGAGCGACGTGCGCAACCTGACCGCCATGAGCGGCGGGACCGGCAGGCTCTCCCTGGAGGAGATCGAGGAGCGGGGCAGCCGCTTCCTCCACAACCGGGGCCGGGCCGCCGGACGCCGGGACTATGAAGAACTGGTGCGGGAGAAATTCCCCCAGGTGAACCATGTGCGCTGCTTCTCCGGCAGGAACGAGCGGGGCGAAGGCGCGCCGGGCCATGTGACCGTGGTGATCGCCGGCTATGGCCGCAACGGGGAGGGGACGGAAGCCCTCTGCGCCAAGGTCTACCGCTACCTGGCCGAAAACAGCTCCTGCTGTCTGGTGGCGGAGGACCGGCTCCATGTCTGCCCCGCCACGGTGCTGACGGTCAACACCTCCGTCACCGTGAAGACGGAGCGGCCCGAGCTGGCCGCGGAGACGCAGCAGGCCATCGCCCGGCGGCTGGAATCCCTGATCCGCGACACCTGGAAGAAGCGGCCCATCGGGGAACAGCTCCGCCTCAGCGAGGTGTGGAGCGTGGTAAGGGACACGCCCAATGTGCAGCTGATCGAGCGCATCCTGGTGGAGGCGGCCTACGATCGGGAGGGGCGGCAGATGCTGGCGCCCCTGGAAGCGGACACGGACTTCCCCTACGGCGTGGCCGAGAGCGGGATGCATCTGGTGAGCCTGAGCTGAATTGGAATCAACGTCCGGGAGGAGGGTGACCGACGGTGCTGGTATCGCGTGATCTGGACGATCAGCGTTTTGAGGATATCGTGCGGGAGGCGGAAGGCCGCCTGCCCTGGCTGTGTCCGTCCTGGACGGATTACAATGCCCATGACCCCGGGATCACGATCCTGGAGCTGATGGCGTGGTTCAAGGAAACCCTGCAATATGAGGTCAACCGCATCGGTCCGGAGACCGAGCGCAAGCTGCTGGAGCTGACCGGGACCTATCTGCGCCCCGAGCAGCCCGCCCGGTGCGCCCTGGTGATCCCGCCGGATTCCCCGCCCAGGCCCATCCTGTCCCCCCTGGAGACGCCGGAGGGCGTGGTGTTCGAGCTGGCGGAGGAGATCCCCCGGGACCGCGCCGCCCTGGAGCGGGTGCTGATCCGGCGGCCCGGGAGGAAGGGCCTCACGGACATCACGGAGATGCTCTCCGGCACCAGCGTGCTCCAGCCCTTTGAATTCGGGGGCGAGCGGGGCAGCCAGCTGCTGCTGGATTTCTCCGCGAAGCCGGATAAGGCCCTGCGGCTGTGGTTTGAAGTGCTGGAGCCCGAGGGCGTGGTCCGGAACCCGCCGGACGGGGACACGGAGAATCCCCGGACGCTCATTTGGGAGTTTTCCGGCGCTGGGGAGGTGACGCCCCTGGCGGACGAGACCATGGCCCTGAGCCGCAGCGGTTATGTGACGATCCCCCTGACGGCGACTTGGAGCGCCGCGGACGACGGCTATTACCGCCTGACCCTGCGCCAGACGGACCCCGGCTGCGAGGAGAAGGTGCGTCTGACGGGCATATCCGCCGACCGGTATATGGCCGTTCAGACCGAGAGCCGGGCGCGGGCCTACCGTTTCACCGTTAAGCCGAAAAAGGCCTGCCGGGCGGATCTTAACAGCGCCCAGGCCAAAAATGCGGAAGTCGCCGTGTTCCTCCGCGCCGCGGAGGGCTGGCGGCAGGTCGCGGACTATGACATAAAGCGGATGGCCGACGGGCTGCGCATCACCCTGGACGCTTCCGACGCCTCCGGCGACGGGGCGGAAAACCTGCTGGTGGCCTGCCTGGACCCCATTTATCTGAAGGACCTGCTCTTTGACGCCACGGGCCGCCCCGGCGAGAGCTTCCGCCTGAATCTGGGCGGCAAGAAGGTGCTGACGGAGCACCTCACCCTCCTGTGCCAGACCCTGTGCGAGGACGGGGTGGTGCGCCCGGCGCTGTGGCGCTGCGTGGACGACCTGACCCTTTACGGACCCCGGGACTGCGTGTTCGTCTGTGACCGGGACCGGGAGACCCTGACGGTGGGGGACGGGGCCCACGGCGCGCTGATCGCGCCGGGGCAGGGGGCGGTCCTGGTGGCGGAGGAGCTGATCTCCCTTTGCGGAGGCGGCAATATCCCCGCCAACGCCTCCCTGCGCTTCTCCGAGGATGGGGAAGAGGCGGTGAACGCCGCCGCCCAGGGCGGCTGCGAAGCGGAATCTCTGGCCGAGGGCCGGGGAAGGCTCCTCCGCCGTCTGGAGGAGACGCGCAAATGCGTCGCGGCAAAGGACTATGAATTCCAGGCCCTGCGCACGCCGGGACTGCGGGTGGCGGGGGCCAGGGCGATCCCCGGCTACAACGTCCGGCATAAGCACCAGAAGGCGCAGGCCTGGGTATCGGTGGCGGTGCTGCCCGCCGGGGATGAGGAGACCCCTACGCCGGACGAGCGGTTCCTTGCGGCGGTCTCCCGGCAGCTGGAACGCAGCCGGAGCGTCTGCATCCGGACGGAAGCGATCCCCGTGCGCTATGCCGATTTTTCCGTGAACGTGACCCTGCGGTGCGAGCAGAGCCTGCAGCAGGAAGCGGTGGAGAGCGCCATCCGAAGCTATTTCGCCCCTTGCGGAAAGCGCATCGGCGCGGGCGTCGGGCGGGATGAACTGGCCGCCGTGCTCCAGAAGCTGCCCGGGGTGCTGCAGATCGACCGGGTGGAATTCCGGGGCCTGGATCAGAACAGTTATCAGACCGCGGGAGGAGAGCTGACCGTGATGCCGGATACCCTCCTGCATCTCCGCAGCGCGGCGGTCACTCTGGCGAAGGATAGAAGGTGAGCGGATTGGGCGCGGGCCAGTCTTTTTGGTATCTCAGCGGCGCGGAACGGTGGAAGGGCGGCGTGAACCTTTCGGTGGAACTGCGCGGCGACAGCCTGTATCTCAGCGACCATGCCTTTGAGGGCGTGGCCTTCCTGCCGCCGCTGGACAGCGGCGAGGAGGATTTCCGCTGGGGAAGGGTCAAATTGGAGGTGGAACTCCCGCCGGATTCCGCGGTGCGCATCTACGCCCGGGCTTCCGACGAAGCGGAGTGGGACGCCTGGCATCATATCTCTCCCCAGGCCCGGGGCACGGAGGCCGCCCGCATCCTGTTCGGGGAGCCGAAGGCCGCTTCCGGCGACGCCTGGCTCTCGGAGAAGGGGCGCTGGCTGTGGCTGGCCGTGGGCTTCACCAGCGGCGGGGCGGAAAAGCCCCGGCTGGATGGGGTGAGCGTCCTGGCCGCCGGGGACCACATGGCGGATTATCTCCCCGCCTTTTATCAGGATCAGGATTTCACCCGCCGCTACCTGTCCATCTTCACCGCCATGAATCAGGACCTGGAGGGGAATATCGAGCTGAGCAGAAGACAGCTGGACCCCAACGCGGCGGACCCGGACATGCTGCGTTACCTGGCCCACTGGCTGTGCGCCGACGGCGGCGAGCCGGAGGAGGAGCTGCGCCGGATACTGCCCCAGGTCATCGAGGAATACGAGACCATGTATACCGTGGACGGCATCCGGCGGAGCGTGGAGCGGCTGACGGGGCAGAAGCCCCTGATCATCGAGCATTTCACCGTCGATCCCAACGATCCCAGCTGCAGCGACCCGGAGCTGTACCGCAGACTGTACGGGGACGACCCCTACCGCTTCTTCCTGCTCCTGCCCCAGGGGACCTTCACCGAGCAGAAGCAGATGGAACGGTTTTTGGAGCAGCTGCAGGAATTCACCCCGGCGGAGACCACGCCGGAGCTGGTGCTGCTGAAGCCCTGCGTCCAGCTGGACTGGCACACCTATCTGGGCGTCAACACGGAGATTCAAGAGTATGTTACGGCGGTCATTAACGAGTCGGTGACCATCCAATACGACACGACGATAGGAGGAGAAGACCATGAGCGGTAATACGGATTTCTTCCCGCTGGAGCGCAACCGGTATTTTTACGGCAAGCTGCTGACGGTCCGGGATTTTGAGATCGAGCAGAAGTACACGAGGAACTCTTCCCAGCTGATGCACCGTCTCGTCTACGGGGCGGGCGTGGTCTGCGGCCTGGGCGTCAGCGCCAGCGACGATTCCACGCTCCTCATCGAAAGCGGCATGGCCATCGACTATCTGGGCAGGATGGTCACGGTGGAGGAGCCGCTGCTGCGAAAGCTGGCGATGATCGACGGCCAGGAGGACCTGAAGGGGAAGGAGAGCGCCTACCTCTGCCTGGAATACCAGGAGACCAACCGGGAACCGGTGAACGCCGTGGGCGCCGCCTCCGGGGAGAGCCGCCAGTACAACATCACCCGGGAGGGCTCCCACCTGTTCCTGACTTCCCAGGAGCCGGATTACCGGGCCCTGCTGGAAGCGTCGGGGAAGGAGAATGTCTCCGTCCTCTATACCAGCGACGAGCTTTCCCTGGTGCTGGCCGTGCCGGAGGCCGTCTGCGCGGGCCGGGAATTCACGGTGGAGCTCCTGGTGGTGAAGAATGAAAAGACGCCGCCGGTCTATTTCCAGCTGACCGGGGACAGCGGCTTCGTGGAGAGCGAGGACGGGCGCATCCACCTGGAATTCCGGGAGAGCCCGGAGGAGACGAGGCGGGTCTATCAGGTGGGCTTCCGCCTGAAAGCGCGGCAGATGAGCGACCTGCAGGCGGCCTTCCTGCCCTCCGGCGGCGAGATCGACCTGGAGCTGGGCAGCCACCGGTACAAGAACTATGTGGAGGTGGGCGCGAAGTGCTACCTCTGCAAGGACGCCGGTCAGCTGGCGGCCCGTCGTCGCCGCATGGACAACCTGGAAGCGCGGCTCAAGGGCCGGGATCTGCCCATCTATCTGGCGAAGGTGGAGCTGCTGCACTCCGCGGGCAGCACCTTCATCGTCTCCGTGACGAACCTGCCCTTCTCCCAGCGCATCGCCCAGGAGACCGGCTCCTCCGACGACGGCGGCCCCCGCACCGTGACCACCTCGGTGCGCTCCCTGGAATACTGGCAGAAGCCGGATGTGAAGGCCAACTACCAGCCCTCCACCGGCGCGCTGCATTTCGATTTCGGCATCCCTTCCCCCGAGCAGTATGACTATGCCGTCAGCCACGGCACCGTGGATCTGACCCTGCCCGGCGGCATGCGGGTGAACCGGAAGGTCTATTCCGAGGAGATCCCCCACGGCCTGGGCCCCGGCACGGTGGATGTGCGCCTGAGCATCGAGTTTTCCGATCATGGCTCCGAGGACGAAACGGCGCTGTGCTTCGGCAACAGCGAGATATTCGTCAAGAGCGGCAAGGAAAAGAACAACATCCCCTGGGTGGAGGCCGCCGCGGTGGTCTATCCCCGGCGGGGCACCATGCGCATCGGCCTGTGGCTGCACGACATGGTGGAGGGCAACCGCATCACCGTCCATTATTTCGCCCAGAAGCCGGAGCGGGACACCAGCCGCATCCTGGCCCAGCGCCGCGTCGGCCTGGCCATCACGCCGGAATTCTCCCATGTGGCCCTGCGGGGCACCATCCGCTTCCAGGCCGACGTGACCGGCAGCGAGGATAAGAGCGTCCGCTGGCTGGTGAGAGAGGAAAACGGCGGCGTCATCGACCACAACGGCATCTACCAGGCCCCCGAGCTGCCGGGCACCTATGAGATCGTGGCCATCAGCAATTCCGACGAGAGCGTCCGGGCCAGCGCCTTCGTGATCGTGGAATAAGCGACTAAAGAGCAAGGGAAGGAGAGGTGAGATAGATGGGATCCCTGCTGATCCGCGAGCGCTATAAGGTCGTGCGCGTGATCGCCCTGCAGCCGGACTATGCGTTGCTGGAGGCGGTGGACATCTCGGACCGTGAAACACCCTCCTGTCTGCTCAACCTGTATGAAGGGCAGCTCCTGCACCGATATGCCCGGATCATGACGGGGATCAAAAAAGAGGACTGCCCCGGCTTCCGGGGCATGTTCCTGGAAAAAGGGGCGCTGGTGGCGGCCTTTGAGAACGCCGGCGGCGCGTGCATCGACGACCTCTTTTTCCTGGGGGACAAGTGGACGTGGCAGGAGAGGCTTAACGCCGCGGAGCGGATGCTCCACCGTGCCCTGAGCCTCGCCAATCTCCCGCCGGAGGTGAGCTGCGCCGCCCTGCTGTCCGAAAATGTGCTGTTCGATCAGCCGAATCAGCGGGTGAATACCCGCTGGATGATCCTGCCCATGGAGGACATGAACCAGCGGGAGGCGGCGCTGCTGGCGGCGGATCAGGTCAAAAAGATCCTGCCGCCGACCCTGCAGGCGGGGCCGGAGGAACAGAAGTTCCTGAAAAAGCTGGAGGAAGGGCTGTTCCCCAGCGTGGTGGCGCTTTACGGCTGCTGGCGCGAGGCGCAGGCGGCGATCCGCGCGGAGCGCGAGGAATTTGAGGAAAAGAACTTCATACGCCGCGGCCTGATCCTTCTGGGCCGCTTGATCCGCCGCAGTATGGGACGGGGAGGATTGGGATGAACGTCAGAAGAAGCTGGTTCTTTTTTCTCGTGATGCTTGTGCTTGCGGCCTGCTGCATCCTGTTTTTGGCCGCAAAGCCCATCACGGAGGCCGTGCTTACGCTGCGGGGCACGCCGGAGCACATCACCTGGCAGGCCGTCGGCGCAGGCAGCGGCAAAACCGCCGTCGCCGCCGGCTGGCGGGACGGGGAGCTGCTGCTTCGGTTTTTCACGACGGAGGGCAAGCCGCTGTCCGAGCAGGCCTACGAGCTGCCCGAGGAGATGGAAGGCGCCACGGTGTCGCAGCTTCTTCCCCTGGGGGACGGCGAGGCCTATGCGGGGCTCTACGGCGCGGACGCGGAGGAGCTGTATCTGTATCGGTTCAGCAGCGGGGAGGCGGAACGCCTGCTCGCCCTGCCCTGCGTAGGGGGTTCCTTCCTGGACCGGACCTCCCGCACCCAGCTTTCGGAGCTCACAAGCGAGGACGGCGTTCTCTCCTTTGCCGTGCGCACCGACCGGAAGATCGAGCAGTATCTCTGCCGGGGCAGCGGCGGGCTGGAACCGGCGGGAACGGCCAAGTGCGGCAAGAACAATGTGCTTTCCGTCTTCTCCGCCGAAAACGGCACGCTGCTGGTGGGCGGGACAGGCGTCCTGACCCTCCAGGCGGGACCCGGCGCCGGGCTTGACGGCGGCTCCACCGGCGCGCCGGTGAGCGGGCAGGCGGTAACGCATTTGACACAGGCTCGGGGCGGATGGTATTATTTTGATACCGTCCGGTTCGATCTCTGCTTTGTGGACAGCGCCCTGAGCGCCACCCAGCGGATGCTCCATCTGGACGCTTCCTGGAAGGGGGCTTCCCGGAGCCTGACCTCCCTGGCGCTGACCCGGGAGGAGAGCGCCCTGATGCTGCTGGACGGCACGATCCTGACGGTCACGGATTCGGACGGGACGCGCGCCCTGGGAGGCATCCTGTATTCCACGGCGTCCAAGGCCTGGTTCACCCTGCTGGGTTATGCGCTGCTCACGCTGCTGGCGGCGGCCGTGCTCTGGCTGCTGCTCTGCGGGATGCGCAGAGGATATGCGTCTCTGGTCGTTTTCCGCGGCGGCATTTTTGTCGCCGCCGCCATGGTTTGCTTCTCTGTCCTTTACTTCGGATACATGGAGCCGATGCAGCGCGCTTCCGCCCTGCGGGAGAATGAGACGCTGGTCTCCGGCGTGCTGCGCAGCACCCGGGCGGAGAACCGCATGCAGGACGAGGGCCTCATGGACGACGTGTGCCGGATGCTGGAGGGCACGGGCAGCGGGCGGAATGTCCGCGCGGTGCTGGCTTCGGACGCGGAAGGGACGTGGCGCACTTCGGACGGGCGCCTGGCCCAGTCGGACGCGGCGTTTTCCCCCGCCCTGGCGGAAAGGGCGCGCGCTTCTGCACGGGCGTCCTCCATCGACCCCTCCCGGGGAACGGGAGCGGAGAAGCGCGGCGGCGTGCTGCGCTATGTCCTCTGGACGGAGGAGGGCTGCCTGAGCATCCGGGTGGAAGCCCCCTATGAGCAGGACGACGCGTTCCTGCTTCGTCCGGTGCTCATCAGCTACATAGCCCTGGCCTGCGTGGCGCTGCTGGTCCTCCTTTCCATCGGCCTGGACCTGGGGCGCATCTCCCGGAAGATGGAGGTCATCTCCCGGGGCAGCGTGCCCGAGCGGCTGGAGCTCCCCACGGGGGACGAGCTGGAGAGCATGGCCACCACGGTGAATTCCCTGGGGGCTTCCCTGAAGTCCCAGGAAGAGGAGCGGGAGAGCCTGGAGCACTCCTATCGCCGCTTCGTCCCGGAAAAGGTCCTGGACCTGCTGGGCAAGCAGTCCATCCGGGAGGTGGACAAGAGCACCTTCGCCGCAAGACGGATGGCGGTGATGACGGTCTGGTTCTCCTTCCCCGAATCCCTTTACACCGATATGAACAACAGCCGCCTCCTCTTCGACAGCGTGAACGAGGTCATCGAGCGGACGGCGTCCATCGTCTCCCGCAAGGGGGGGACGGTTTTCCACTTCGCCTACAACGGCTTTGACGTCATCATGGACGAGGGAGGCGAAGCGGTGAGCACCGCCGTGGCGATCCAGCAGGAGGTGCTTTCCTTCAATGATCTGCGCGTTTCGGACGGGCTGCCCGCCGTGACGCTGCGCATCGCCCTGGATAAGGGGAATGTCATGCTGGGCATCGTGGGCGACACGGCAAAGATGGAGCCGACGACCATTTCCTCCAGCCTTTCCACCGCCCAGGAGCTCATCGACCTGTGCAACCGGCTCAAGGCCGGGATCCTGTGCACGGAAGCGATCATTTCGGAAAAGCAGGAGTACGGCAACCGGTATATGGGCAAGTGCGTCGTGGGCGACCGCCCGGTCCGGGTGTACGAGGTCTTTGACGGGGATGAATTCGGCGTCCGGCGGGGGAAGGCGGCTTCCATGAAGGAATTCTCCCAGGGCGTATACGATCTTTACAGCGGGGATGCCGCCGGCGCGAAGCACCGCTTCCTTCAGCTGGCCCATGATTATCCCACGGACGGCGGCGCCAGGTATTACCTGTATCTGGCGGATAAGCTGGAGCACGATCCCTCTCTGCCCTGCGTGCTGAATGTGGACAGTGCTGCGGGAGGAGCGATGTGATATGGCTTTGGAAGAACTGCTGAGAGAGCGCGGAGCCGCTGCGGAAGGGCAGGGCGCGTCTGCCGAAGCGGAAGCGCGGGAGCAGGACAGCCTGATCCGGCAGGCCGCCGCCATGATCGGCATGACGGGGGAAGAAGGAGCCGCCCCGCCGCCCGACGGGGAGAACGCCTGGGAAGGGGAGGAGCCGGAGACCTGCGGGGACGGCTATGTGCGCCGAAGCCCGGTGCAGCCCTATCTGGTCGCCCCGGATTACCATGCCCGAAGGCTGCGCAAAGGGGTGCTGATCGTCGTCGGCATCTGCCTGGCGGCGCTCTTGGCCCTGGCCCTGGTGCGGGCCGGGATGCTTCGGTTCTGACAAGGGCGCGGTCCGGCGCGCCGAAGAACGGCTGTGATGCTTCCCTTGGGAGGAATCTGCTTTGAACTATTTCTTTTTTCAAATGACCCGCGCCATCGGCGTGTTCTTCCGCACGCTGCGGGCGTTCTTCGCAAGGAAGATCATGGGCCTGGGCGCCCAGCTCCGCAGGCTGACGAATTTTTCCCGCCATGCCACGAAGGCGGCGTCCTCCTCCTTGCAGGGGGTCATGTCCGCCGCCCAGAAGCCGACCCAGCCCTCGGACTATGTGGAGACCGGGCGGCTGTATATTTCAAAGGCGCTGATCATCCGGATCCTGGTGGGCATCGTCGCCCTGTTCCTGCTCATCTATTTTGTGATCTGGCCCTTCATCCTCAGCCGTTTCCTCACCGCCCGCTTCTATGAGGAGGACAAACGGGTCAAGGACTGGAGCGGGCGAGTCATCGTCTATTCCGACAAGAAAAAAAGGCTGCCGCTCTATTCGGGCCGCCTGGAGGACGGGGTCCTCCAGGGCGCCTGCAAGCAGTATGACCGGACGGGGGTCCTCCTTTTCGAGGGCCAGCTGCAGGACGGCATGCGGGTAGGCGCCGGCAAGGAATATGAGGAGGGCGTCCTGGTCTATGAGGGCCAGTTCGCCTCCGATCTGTACAGCGGCCGGGGCCGGAGATTTGAAGACGGCCAGCTGGTGTACGACGGGCAGTACGACGCCGGGATGCGCTCCGGCAGCGGCACCGCCTATGAGGACGGGACCCTGCTCTACAAGGGTCAGTTCCTGGACGATCTGTATGAGGGCCGGGGCAAGCTGTATAAAAACGGCGACCTGTATTACGACGGCGGTTTCCATGCCGGGCAGGCGGAGGGAACGGGCACGGTCTACGAGGGCGGGCGGCTGCTCTACGAGGGGCAGTTCCTGGGCGGCCTCTATGAGGGCCGGGGCAAGCTGTATGAAAACGGCGTCCTGCGCTATGACGGCAGCTTCCACGTCGGCGTCCCGGACGGGACGGGCACGGCTTATTACCCCTCCGGCAGGATCTCCTATCAGGGCCAGTATCTGTCGGGAAAGCCCGACGGCATGGGCAGCGAGTACCGGGAGGATGGCCGGAAGGCCTATGACGGCGGCTTTGCCGACGGCGTATACAGCGGCATGGGCACCATGTTCTTTGCCGACGGCAGCCAGCTGGAGGCGACCTTCCAGAACGGCGAAGCCGAGGGCAGCGTGGAGTGGAAAAAGAACGGGCTTCCCTATTACCAGGGGGAGTGGACCGACGGAGGTCCCTCCGGCTTCGGCGTCCTTTACAGCAAGGCGGGGAAGAAGATATACGAAGGGCCCTTCCTGGGCGGCACCATCGACGGGCGCAGCCTGCTGGGCTACTCGGCGGATGAGCTGCGGGAGGCCTTCTGCGAAAGCACCCTGAAAAGCGAGCGGGTGGACGACGGCTACCGCATCCTGGCGGAGGAGCTGGGGGTCACGGCCCTCTGCACCTTCCAGACGGAGGGCGAACCCTCCACGGTCTATCAGATCTATCTGGCGGCCCCGGCCAAGAGCGACTGGGTCACGATCCTCCCCGGCATGGAGCATACCCGGGGCGTGCAGTGGCCTCCGGACGTGACGCCCATCCAGCGCACGATCCGGTATATCGGGCAATACGGCGTCAATGTGGAGGCCGGTACTTACTATGCGGAAAACGCTCTGGAGGAGGACTGGCGCACCACCGCCCTGTATGCCGACGAGACGCGGCAGCAGGTGGTGCTGCTCACCTGGGTCCGCTCCGACGTGACGCCGATCCCTCTGGACATAGGCAGCGGCAGTGCCGGGGAGGATTCCGTGGAAGCCTTCCTGGATGCCCTGGATCAGATGGACGCTACCGCCGGTTCCGACCTGGGGGAAGGCGCCGCCTTCGGCAGCGCGGACCCGGACAGCCTGCTCTCCGGGATGGCGGACGCTTCGGAAGCCGTGAGCCTGGCGGATGCCATGATCCGCCGCTGGGAACTGACGGAGGAGCTGAGCGCCCTCACCGAAGCCTTTGACCGCACCGGCATCCTTCTGGAGGACGTGCAGGATCAGGTCTCCAAGGGCCTGGCCTCGGCGGAAGCCGTCACGGAGCTGGAACAGGAACAGCTGGAGCTGACGAGCCGCATCGAGGCCTGCAGGACCGAACTGAAGCGCGCGGAGCTCCAGACCGACGCCGCCGGCATCGAGGACCTGGGGGACTATGCCCTGGGGGATATGCTGGTGGAATTCGATCCGGCGGAGCAGGATTTCAGCGCCCTGTCCCTGGTGGCCGTCGCCTATGCCCAGGCCACCGGCAGCAGCCGGGATGCCGGGGAAGTGCAGAATGAAGTGAAGGAGAGCCTGCTGGACCTGACGGACGCCTACGGCGAGGTGAAGCTGGCCCTGGCCCACTATCAGAACCTGGTGTCGAACACGAAGAACGAGGCGAGCGCCTACGCCATGGGGCTGGGCTCCAAGGAGGCGTGGTACGGCGCGATGAACCGGCAGACCCTGGGGCGCATCGAGCTCTGCGGCGCGCTGGCGGCCTTCTCCCGCCTGGCCAACTCCTTCAACCGGCTGACGGGAGGCTGGGTCTCCCGCACCTTCGATTGGCACCGGGACAGCTTTGAAACGTTGTTCCTGGCAGACGTCCTCCCGGTGGAGGTGTTCGCGGAAGCGGCGGCGGAAGCGGCGGGGAAGGCCGCGGCGGAAGCGGAAAAGGCCGCAGCCGCCGCGGAGGAAGCGCAGCAGGCGGCAAGAGAGGCGGAGGGGAACGCCATGGCGGAATACGCCGCAAAGCAGCCGGCGGAGGAAGCAAAGCAGGCAGCACAGGAGGCTGCCGCGGCGGCTTCCCTGGCCCAGAGCGCGGCGGAAACAGCCGCCGACGCATCCATGCGCGCTTCCCTGGCGGCAAGCTCGGCGGAAGCCGCCGTCCAGGCGTCCAGGGCGGAAAGCGCGGCAGAGGAGGCATCTTCCGCCTCCGAACAGGCACGTGAGGCCCAGGCCGCGGCGGAAGAAGCGGCGAAGAAGGCCGCCGAGATCGCGGCAATGGCGGCGGCGGAAAGAGCGGCTGCCGCCCAGGAAGGAGGGGTACCACCCCATGGCTGATTATACGGCTCTGACAGAGGCGGGCATGGCGCTGGTGGAGCTTCTGCGGGACAATCTCACGCCGGAGCCTCTGGGAAACCGGGAACTCATCAACCTCTGTTCCCCCCATGAAAGCGAGAACAACCAGCTGACGCTGTACCTCTACCACATCGAGGAGGAAGTGCACAATCTCTCCGCGGGCTATTACAGCGTGGACAGCAATACGGAGCGTTTCCGTCCCGCCCGCTACACCCTGCATTTCCTGATGACGCCCCATTCCAAGGCCCCGGCCCAGGTGAAGGAGGCCGACCAGTATCGGATCATGGGCGCGGCCATCCAGACCCTGCGGGACAATCCCGTCGTTCCCCAGAAGTATCTCACCGGTTCCCTGGCGGCGGAGGGCACCCAGCTCCACGTCTCCCTGGACAAGATCCCCATGGAGCAGCTGCTGAAGATCTGGAACAACACCTCGAAGGACTATAAGCTGTCCATGGTGGTGTCGGTGGCGGGCGTCAGCATCGACTCCAGGCGCGAACGCCGCGTGCAGCGCGTCACGGAGGTCGTCATCGGCACCGAGCAGAAGAAGGGAGAGCCGTCATGATCCGGCATGGGATGAGCGCGGCTTACCTGCTGCGGGACGGGTTTTCCGGCGCCGTGCTGACGGACGGTTCGGCCACCCGCTGCCTGCTGGACGGCAGGCCCCTGCGCCGGCCCCTCTGGAAGCGGGAGGGCTACCTGGTGCTGACGGATCTGGAAGAAGGGGAGCATCTCCTTCAGATCAGCCGGAGGGGGTATCGGGATGAATTCGTCACCATCCCGGCTGGGGAAGCCCGGCCGGTGGAGGATACCATCACCCTGAAGCCCGGCGCGGGCTACCGCTTCCCCCGGGAGACGGTGCGCGTCAGCCTCACCCTGAAAAAGGGCGGTAGCGCGGCGGGCGGGCAGCGCATCTGGCTGGGGACGGCGCCCCGCTTCCGGCTCAAGCTGGCCCAGGAAAAGACCGAGGCCGGAGATGAGGAGGCCCATCTGTTCTGCGAGGGCAACGCCGCCCTGCTGCCCATTCCGGGGCATTTCCTCATGGCGGACGGGAAAGGGCCGGAGCTTGTCTATCTCCGCTCCCTGCGGGGGGAGACGGGGGAATTTGCCCCGCCCCTGGCCCAGAGCCACAGCCGCGGCACGGAATTCATCCCCATGCAGTCCTACGCGGCGGATGAAGGGGGCCTGGTGCAGGTCCTGCTGCGGGAGCCGGGGAAGCTGACCGGCTTTGCCGGCGGCAGGGTGTTTGAAGCGGAGCTCCATGCGGGGGAGCAGGAGCTGGAATGGAAGATGGAGGACTGAACGATGGCGAATCCTGTGGTCATGGGTTCTGTGTGCCAGTGCGTATTCGGCGCGGCTCCCTGTCCGCTGCCGGTTTCCTCCCAGCAGACGGTGAAGGGCATGAGCGTCAATGTTGCGACGATCATGGACAACAAGCTGCCCACCTTCGGCATGTGCAGCTGCCCCAATAATCCGGCGGTCATCGCGGCCACGGCAGCGAAGCTGGGGGTGTTCACCCCCGCGCCCTGCACCCCGGCGGTCCCCGGCCCGTGGACGCCGGGCGTACCCACCATCCAGGTCTGCGGGAAGCCCCTGCTGAACAACACCTCCAAGCTGATGTGCATGTGGGGGGGCATGATCTCCGTCTCCATGACGCCTGCGCAGACCATCCAGACGCCTTGAGCTTGAGGATTCAGTATGGAAACGAATGAATTGAACCGGGTAGACGCCCTGCGCCTGGACAGCGGCTACGCCGGACAGGAAGAGCTGCTGCGGGACCTGATGGCCTGGCTCGACCTGAACCTGTATTATTACTACGCCCACCATCAGTGGCTGGGTCCCTCCAGCGAGATGAAGAACCTGCTGGGCCTGGTGGTGACGCGGGAGGAATTTGAGCACAATCTGACCAAGGCGGCCCAGCGCGGGCTGAGAACGGAGCTGAGCGGGGAGGAGCGGGAGCAGATCAGCCTGGCCATCTCCGCGATCCGCCTCCGGCTGGAACGCACCGACGGGAGCCTGCCCCTTCTGCAGCTGCGGGACCGCTTCGGCCTGGATGAATTTGAGCGCAGCTGCGTGGCGCTGGCCTATGTGCCGGAGATCGACCTGAAATATTCGAAGCTCTTTGCCTATCTCCAGGACGATATGACCCGGAAAGCGCCGGGGGTGGCCCTGGCCTGCGAGCTGTTCCTGCCGGAGGGGTCCGAGCTGGCCGCCTGCATTTCCCGTTTCCGGGGCGGCGGCTTCGTCCGCCTTTTCGAGCCCGGGGAGCTGGACAAGGGTTTGCTGGTGCTCCGCCGGGAAGTAGTGGAATTCCTGGCCGGCGGCACCATCCGGGACGGGGAAGCCTATCGCCTGTTCGACCCCGCCGCCCGGGAGCATCTGGACCCCCTGACCATCCAGGAGGACGTGGCCCGGCAGCTGGACGCGGCCTTCCTTTATCCGGACAAATGCTGCATCCGCCTCTCGGGACCCCAGGGCGGCGGCAAGAGGTTCCAGGTGCAGCACCTGATGGCCAGGCAGCGGCGGCGCTGCGTCTTTGCCGACCTTGCCGGGGACGGCTGGCGGGAGACGGCGAAAAGCGCGGCTCTGGCCGCGGACCTGACGGACGCTTACCTCTGCCTCTATCACCTGGACCGAAAGGACGAAACGGGGCAGACCGTGCCCCCGCCCCAGGCCATGCTGGAGGAGCTGGAGCGCCTGGAGCTGCATCGGGACAAGCGGTTCTTCCTCTCCCAGCTGGCTTCCCCCATGCGTCTCCGGACGCTGACGGTGGAGCTGGAGCTGCCCCCCGCCGGGGAGACGGAGAGGCTGACGCTCTTTGACAGCGTTCTTGGGGAAGCGCAGCTGACCGGCTGCACCACGGAGGAGCTGGCGGCCAAATTCCGCTTCAGCCCCCGGCAGATCCGCGTAGCCTGCGAGCAGGCCCTGGGCCTGGCGCGGCTGAACGGGGACGGGGCGATCTCCGGCGAGCTGATCCACCGCTGCTGCTACCGCCAGGCGGTGCACCGCCTGGGGGAGCTGGCCACCCCGGTGAGCCCCGGCTATACCTGGGAGGACGTGGTGCTGCCCGAGGCGCAGAAGAACCTGATGAAGCGGGCCTGCGGCCATATCCGCTACCGCCATCTGGTGTCCGCCCGCTGGGGCTTTGCCCGCCGGGTGGGCTACGGCTGGGGCCTTTCCATCCTCTTCGCCGGTTCCCCGGGAACGGGCAAGACCATGTGCGCCCAGGTGATCGCCCATGAGCTGAACATGGAGCTGTATAAGATCAATCTCTCCCAGATCGTCAGCAAATACATCGGAGAAACGGAAAAGAACCTCCGGGCCCTGTTCACCGAGGCGAAGAACGCCAGCTGCATCCTGTTCTTCGACGAGTGCGACGCCCTCTTCGGCAAGCGCAGCGAGGTGAAGGACTCCCATGACCGGAACGCCAACGTGGAGGTGGCCTATCTGCTTCAGCAGATCGAGGAATACGACGGGGTGTGCATCCTGGCCACCAACCTGATGGGCAATATCGACGCCGCCTTCATGCGCCGCATCACCTATGTGGTGCATTTCCCCTTCCCCGAGGCCCCGGCCCGGGAGGCGATCTTCCGCGGCCTTCTCCCGGCGGACGCGCCGGTGGCGGAGGACATCGACTGGCGTTTCCTGGCGGAGAAATTCGAGATCTCCGGCGGACATATCAAGAATATCGTCCTCTCCGCGGCCTTCATGGCGGCGGGGGAGGGCGCGCCCATCGCCATGCGGCATCTCCTTCGTGCCGCCGTGACGGAGATGAAGAAGAACGAGATCGTCGTCGTGCGGGAACAGCTGCGGGAATATGCCGATCTGCTGGACGACCCGCAGGGCGAAGATTCCTGAAAGAGGTGAAAGCGTGAAGCATCGAGCGTTCAGGATATGCCTGTGCCTGCTGATCGCCCTGACCCTGCTGGGCGGCCTGGTCAGCGTGTGCGCCGCCCCTGTCCGGGCGGGGGGGCAGATGCCCCGGCAGCTCATGGAGCAGGCCGGGACGGGAGCGGATGCCGGCATCCCGGCGGAGGAGCCCGGCGAAGCACCCTCCGGATCGAAAACGGAGAGGCGGCCTTTGGATGCGCGTATCCTGGCCGGGATACTGGGCGCTCTTCTGGTCTGCGCCCTGTGCTGCATCCTGGCCATGCGCCTGCAAATTCTGTCGCCCCTGAGGCGGCTCACGGAAATGACCGGGCAACTGGATGAGCTGGAAGGGGAGGAGCTGCTCCGCCGGGCGGAGGAGATCCAGGGCGAAGCGGGCAAGGCCGCCCGCGCCATCGCGGCCTACGTCGCCGCGGAGGAGGATAGCGCCGTGGAGGAGCGCGTCAGCGCCGGGTCGGAGAGCGAATACAAAATGCAGGTGGTGGACGACATCTGCCGCTCCCTGCTGCCCCAGCCCCTGAAGGAGAACTCCACCGCCATGACCTTCGCCATTGCCGGGAGCATCCAGAAGGGGACGCGCCTCAACTGCGCCTTTTACGACTATTTCTTCCTGGATGAAAACACCCTCTGCCTCGTGGTGGGGCAGGTGCCGGGCAGCGGCATCGCGGAAGCCATGTTCGCCGTGGTGGCCCAGACCGCCATCCGCAGCCGCCTGCGCATGGGCCGCAGCCTGATCGAGACCATGTCCGACGTGAATTCGCAGCTTTACGACTATGGCAGCCGCAATTCCGTGAGCGCCCTGGTGGGCGTCCTGAACACGGTGAGCGGCCAGTTCAGCTTTGTGAACGCGGGGGGCACCATCCCCTTCCTGATGCGCAGCGAAGGGAAGTTCGAGTGGCTCCGCACGCCGGTTTATGCGCCCCTGGGCGCCAACGAAAGCGTCAGCTACCGCTCGGAGAGGCTGCGCTTCAACCAGGGGGACCGGCTTTTCCTCTATACCGCCGATCTGGGGGAGATGGAGAACCGGGACGGCGAGAGATTCCGGGACCAGGAGCTCCAGTCCGCCCTCAACCGCAGCCGCAGCAGGACGCGGACCATGGAGGAGCAGCTGCGCTTCATGCAGGACGAGGCCGCCGCCTTCTGCGAGAGCGGGAACGATGTGCTCAGCTCCGCCGGGCTCGCCCTGGAATACAAGAAGGGCAGCAAGGATTACGTCTATATCGTGGTGCAGGCTACGGCGGAATAC
>JAEEGI010007702.1_pt1 | contig 24058 bp, 23 predicted proteins | sample 8958751 | NCBI WGS metagenome assembly JAEEGI01 (sample SAMN16246545, study PRJNA631951) | gut metagenome | biome: gut microbiome; feature: rumen; material: KS-attached | host: Bos | place: Iran: Karaj | collected 2018-10 | reverse complement strand
GCGAGCCCGAAGGTACATAGAACTTACCGGTCATGGACCCTACATTGCTCAGGAGAGTCACCTCACCGAGTTCAACAAGATAGTAGTTGCTATACGAACTCAGGGCAATGAGCTGTATGTTCTTTCCCTCGGAATAAAGCCGCAGAGCGTCCTCTGTTGAGACAGCGGCGATTTCGCACTCACCAGCCGCGACCTTTTCCGCTGCATCCTTCGAATTGTCGAGCAGTTCGTATGTGTAGTCACCGAGAGCGCTCTTATTATCTATCGACTCAAAGAGGTAAACCATACCTACTGCCGCAGGTCCCTTTGAGACTGCGAGTCTGACCGTCATGGCCTCCTCCGGAGCGGCCGATGTTGTGGTATTGGTCTTGTCGTCCGGCTTTATTACAGCGTCTTCATATTTCGGTTTTTCGGGTATCCTCGTGCAGCCGCAGAAGCAGAGCGCGAAGAGACATGCAGAGAGTATAAGAGCAATAAAACGCCTCATGATTTCTCCTTGGAATAATAAGTTTTATAACAATAATATTATGCTATAAAGCGGGTTAAAGTTCAATCACTTTATCGGCAATTTTTATGTCTTCGTTTATGTGTGACACCAGTACTACGGGTCTTGTCTTCGCAAATTCCCTGATCTTCTCCACGACGGTTTCCCTGTTTTCGGAGTCGAGTCCCGAGAAGGGCTCGTCGAGCAGGAGTATGTCCGGATTAAAGAGCAGGGCGCGTGCGAGGCAGACGCGCTGCCTCTGGCCGCCTGAGAGCTCACCGGGGCGCTTTACCTGAAGGTCAGCCCCGATGCCGAGCTCGGTCAAAAGAGCGGCCGCATCGGCGTCTGAGACGGAGCAGACGGCCCTTATGTTCTCAATTGCGGAGTACCACGGCAGAAGCCGCTGCTCCTGGAAAACAAAGGCCGCGCGCGCCTCTTTGGGTGTGATCTCCACAGAGCCCGCGTCCGGTTTCTCAAGGCCGGCAATGAGACGCAGAAACGTCGTCTTGCCGACACCGGACGGCGCTATGACAGCGGTTATACCGCTGTCCGGTATCTGAGCACTCAAGTTCTCGAACACGGGAGCCTCCGTGTTCGGATAACCGAAGGTGACATTCTTAAAACTAATCACTGCGCCACCTCCGTCTTATACTTCTTCAGGAGCCTGCCCATGAAGAATTTAATCAGTCTGTCGAAGATGACACTGAGTATGACAACTGTCGCCGTCCAGGCGAACATCTCGTCTGTGATGATGTAGAACTTCGTCTCCCAGATACTGTTGCCAATTGACGGCAGTGTGCGGCAGATTACCTCTGCGGCGATTCCCGCCTTCCAGCAGAGGCCGAGGCCGGAACCGACGGCTGCGGCGTTGTACGGTATGAGGCTCGGCACGTAGATACTGCGTATGCGTGCCGCCGGGCTCATCCCGTAGACCTGCGCCATCTCCAGAAGGTCGCCGTCCACGGCGGCGAGGCCCTCCAGTACATTGCTCCACACAATGGGAGCGACCATCAGAATACAGATGATTACGGGCACGAAGTTCTTGCCCGACCACATGAGCGCCAATATTATGAATGACGCCACGGGCGTGGCCTTTATTACGCTTATTGCCGGGCTTAAAAAGGCCTTCAGGAAACTGAATCTGAAGGCCAGGGCGGCAAGCAGCGCGGAGAGCAGGTAACCGAGCACGAAGCCGCCGAGGACTCTCAGAATTGAGAGAAATATTGTCTGCCAGAAAGGCAGCGTGCCGCCCAGTCTTATGAGGGCAATAAGCACTTTATGAGGAGATACGAACAGTACCTCCTCATTTATTATGAGCGCCAGCAGCTCCCACAGGGCGAGCCATATGAGAGCTACGAGCAGATATTCAGTTCTATTTCGGGGGCGTTCAGCCTGCGTAATAGAAGTTGTCATCAGGAAGCTGTCCTCCGACTGAGTTCGGCTGTGCGTCGAAGAGTACCTTGTAGAATCCCTCTACCTCTTCACGCATCTCTGCGCCTGTCTCGAAAGTGATATTGCAGCGCGGAAGAGCCATCTTGGCGACGGGGGCCTTTGCAACTATTCCGACCTGCGCGATTATCTCTGCGGTCTGATCGATGTTCTTCTCGTCCTTTACGAGGTCGATTGACTTCTCGTACTCATAGAGGAAGGCCTTTACGGCATCGGGATGAGCCTCGGCAAATGCGGTGTTTACAACAACGCATCCCATGGCAATCTCGGCGTCCTCATAGTCCGTTCCGTCTGTCACCTTATCCCATACATCGTCAAGGGACAGAGCAACTTTCATATCCTTGTTCTGGGCAAGGAGAGCCGTTACTGCGGGCTCGGGAAGAAGGACTACGTCAGCCTTGCCGGAAGCGGCGAAAGCGACGAGGTCGTTATGTGTCGTATAAGTGAAGTCGAGTTTTACGTCCTCGCCTACCTTAAGGCCTGATGCCTCAAGGAGATAGTTGAGAATGAACTCGGGTGTTGAGCCCTGGCCTGAGACATAGATTGTCTTGCCTTTAAGGTCAGCCATGCTCTTTATTGTGTCGCCCTTTTCAAGGATGTAAAGCACGCACTCAGTGTTGAGAGCGAGGAGCTTTACCTTGCCGTTTGACTTATTGTAAAGTGTTGCGGCTGCGTTTGTGGGAAGTGCCGCGATGTCGAACTCACCGGATACTATTTTGCCGGTAATCTCGTCAGGGCCTGCGCAGATGGTGGCCTCATAGTTGTTGAGTGTCTTGCCTTCCTTGGCGTCGTTTAAGAGATATGCCATGCCCATGCCGGTGGGTCCCTGGAGTGTGGCAAGTTTTACGTCTACGCCCGTAGCTGTCGGGACAGCTTCGGTCGGGGCTTCTGTCGGAGCGACTGTTGTCGGCTCCGTCTTCGGCGCTTTCGTGCAGGCCGCAAGGCTCAGTGCAAGTACAAGCGCAAGTACTAAGCTTATAATTCTTTTCATGATTGTCTCCCTTTCTTATTTTGCAGAGCATGCGGCCTTGGCCGACACGCCTTCTATCCTGCCGATTTTGCCCGACAGGGCATTTATGACATCCATCGGGGCGTCAACTACGACGCTGATGACGCTCACCTGTTTTTCGGCATAGGGTATGCCCATGCGCCCGATAATGTATTCCGAATACTCATGGAGCACTTCGTTAACCTTTGGGGCAGAGGCCATATCCTCAACAATTATGCCGAGTACTGCAACTCTCTTTTCCATCCGTTACCTCCTTTTTGCAACAAAAAAAGGCTGCGCAAAAATTGCGCAACCTTCATCGTTTAAACTTTGAGTCGCTAAAGCTTCCATCTCAAGAATACTTTCGATGTCAGGTTTACGCAACAAATATTATATCATTTTTTCTTTGCATCCGCAAGATAAATCGCCCAGTACATGACGCCTACGAGGACGGTTCCGCCGATGATGTTTCCGATTGTGACCGGGATCAAATTGTTCAGGAAGAACGCTCCCCAGGTCGCGTCGGCGCCGGCAATGATTCCCGCCGGAACGTAGTACATGTTCGCCACGCTGTGCTCGAAGCCGCAGAGGACGAAGAGCATTGTCGGAAGATAAAGTCCGGCGAGCTTGCCGCCGACCGACTTCGCCGCGAAGGAAATCCATACGGCAATACAGACAAGGAAGTTACAGCCTATGCCGAGCAGGATGGCCTTGCCGAAATCCAAAGATGCCTTGGCAGTCGCCACCTTTATTGTCGTCTCAAGCAGGGCTCCGCCGAAAAGACCGGTCTGTCCGGAGAGGTTTGTGAGGAGGGCTATAAACACCGAGCCCACGAAGTTTCCGAGGTAGACTATGCACCAGTTTTTCAGCATTGCGGTGAGTTTTACATCGCCCGTAAGGACTGACACGATAATCAGGTTGTTGCCCGTGAAGAGCTCACTTCCGGCAAGAAGGACCATGGTGAGGCCCGCCGGGAAGATGAGCGCGCTGACGAGTTTCGCCACGCTCGGGTTTGCTATCGTGCTCATGGCCGTATTTGCTCCGGCTGCGGCCAGGGCTATGAACATACCGGCAAGTATGCCCAGTAAAAACAGCTTGTACGCCTTGTTTCCGGCCTTCGCCTTACCTATACCTATTACGTTATTTGCTACTTCTGCCGGGGTGAACACGACAACACTTCCCTTCATTAAACTTTCAAGATTATACCACAACCGTCAGTTACAAAACAAGACCGGGTCCAAAAGGACCCGGTCGTTTCGGTTTGCTTACTTGACAGTAGAGGATCTGTCAACATAGTGAGTATGGAGATACTTGTGAGCCGTATGGCTGTTGGGTTCTCCGAAGAACTCCTTGTAGACGATATCCATGACTGCTGAGTTCTTGTGTGACTTTCTCTCGGGAAGGTCAAGGTCTTCCTGATAAAGAACGCCTGCGCGGAGACCGCGTACATCAACAGTATCACGAACCCAGTTGGGCTGGATAGGCTGACCGCCGCCGTTGATACAACCGCCCGGGCAGCACATGATCTCGATGAAGTGATAGTTCTTCTCGCCGTTTCTGACAGCCTCAAGAACCTTCTTCGCATTTTCGAGACCTGAAGCAACCGCTACGTTGAGTGTAAGGCTGCCAACAGTATAGCTGGCCTCTTTGATGCCGTCCATACCGCGGACTTCCTTGTAATCAACTTCTGCGTTATCCTGGCCGGAAAGTACGTCAACAGCCGTACGGAGAGCAGCTTCCATAACACCGCCGGTTGCGCCGAAGATTACGGCAGCGCCGGTGCCTTCGCCGAGCGGAGAGTCGAACTCTTCGTCAGGAAGGTTATCCCACTGGAGACCTGCGCGCTTGATCATCTTGACAAGCTCGCGTGTGGTAAGAGCATAGTCAACATCAGCAAAGCCGTCAACACACATCTCTTCACGGCCTACCTCAAATTTCTTTGCGGTACAAGGCATGATTGAAACGGAGACGATGTCCTTCGGATCGATGTTGTTCTTCTTTGCCCACCAGGATTTCAGTGTGGCACCGAACATCTGCTGAGGGGACTTACAAGTTGAAAGGTTGTCAAGGAAATCAGGGAAGTATGTTTCACAGTACTTGATCCAACCCGGTGAACATGAAGTGATGAGCGGAAGCTTACCGCCGTTCTTTACACGGGTGATGAGCTCTGTGCCCTCTTCAAGGATTGTAAGGTCGGCTGAGAAGTTGGTATCGAATACCTTATCGAAGCCGAGTCTGCGAAGAGCGGCAACCATCTTGCCCTTGCCCATTGTTCCTATCGGCTTGCCGAAGCCTTCAGCGATAGCGGCACGGACTGCGGGAGCAGTCTGAACAACAACTATCTTTGAAGGATCGTTGATAGCCTCGAAGATCTCAGCTATCTGATCTTTCTCAACAAGAGCGCCTACGGGGCAGGCCTCGATGCACTGTCCGCAGTTGACGCAGGCGACATCAGCGAGTTTCATCTCGAATGCGCAGCCGATTGTTGTGTCGAAACCTCTGTTGTTGGCGCCGATAACACCCGTCTGTGAACGGCAGGCAGCTACGCAGCGACGGCAGAGTATGCACTTGCTGTCATCACGTACAAGTGCCGGTGAGCTCTCGTCGAGTTCAACCTCAGTCTTCTCGCCCTTGTATGTGTCGAAGTCAACACCGAAGTTACGGGCAAGAGTCTGGAGTTCGCAGTTTTCCGAACGATCACATGCGAGGCACTCGCAGTTGTGGTTTGACATTATGAGTTCAAGAGTTCTCTTGCGAGCTTTAAGAACACGGTCGGAACGTGTCTTTATCTCCATGCCCTCTGATACGGGCATTACGCAGGCTGCAACAAGTGTTCTGGCACCTGTTACCTCAACAACGCAGATACGGCAGGCGCCGATCTCGTTTCTGCCCTTCATATAGCAGAGTGTGGGGATCTCGATGCCGATTGTTCTGGCAGCCTCAAGAATTGTAGTACCGGCAGGTACACTGACAGGTGTACCGTTGATTGTACAATTAATCATATCCATAAAGCACACCCCTCCCTTAATCCTTCGTAATTGCGCCGAATGCGCAGTTCTGCATGCAGACGCTGCACTGTACGCACTTGTCGTGGTCTATAACGTGCGGCTCTTTGACTGTGCCGGAAATAGCATTTGCCGGGCAGTTTCTCGCACACTTCGTACAACCTACGCACTTCTCAGGATCGATTGTGAATGTGAGAAGGTCACGGCATACGTGTGACGGACACTTCTTATCATTGATATGAGCCTCATACTCATCACGGAAATAACGAAGTGTTGAAAGAATCGGGTTCGGAGCTGTCTGTCCGAGACCGCAGAGAGAGTTATCCTTGATGTGAGCTGCGAGAGCTTCGAGCTCATCTATGTCAGAGGGCTCGCCTTCGCCGCTTGTGATCTTCTCAAGGAGCTCATAGAGTCTTCTCGTACCGATACGGCACGGTGTGCACTTACCGCAGGACTCGTCAACCGTGAAGTCAAGGAAGAACTTCGCGATATCAACCATACAGTTGTCCTCGTCCATGACAATAAGTCCGCCTGAACCCATCATGGAGCCGATGGCGATGAGGTTGTCATAGTCGATTTCAACATCGAAGTGCTCTGCGGGGATACATCCGCCGGAAGGACCACCGGTCTGGGCAGCCTTGAACTTCTTGCCGTTCGGGATGCCGCCGCCGATCTGCTCAACAACGGTGCGGAGAGTTGTTCCCATGGGAACCTCAACGAGACCTGTGTTGTTGATCTTACCGCCGAGTGCGAATACCTTTGTACCCTTGGACTTCTCGGTACCCATTGATGAGAACCAGGAAGCGCCGTTTAAGATAATCTGTGCAACGTTGGCATATGTTTCAACGTTGTTTAAGATTGTCGGGCTCTGGAAGAGACCTTTGACTGCAGGGAACGGAGGACGGGGACGAGGCTCGCCGCGCTTACCTTCAATGGAGGTCATGAGCGCTGTCTCCTCACCGCATACAAATGCGCCGGCGCCGAGACGGATGCCGATATCGAAGCAGAAATCGGTACCGAGGATGTTGTCGCCGAGGAGTCCGTATTCCTTAGCCTGCCTGATGGCAATGTTAAGACGCTTAACGGCTACGGGGTACTCTGCGCGGACGTAGATATAACCCTGTGTTGCGCCTATAGCCTTACCGGCTATTGTCATTGCCTCGAGGAGTGCATGGGGGTCGCCCTCAAGTACGGAACGGTCCATGAATGCACCCGGGTCACCTTCGTCGGCGTTACAGCAGACGAACTTCTGAGGAGCCTGCTGAACGGCTGCGAATGACCATTTCTTACCGGTCGGGAAACCTGCGCCGCCGCGGCCGCGGAGACCCGAGTCAAGGATAACGTTTACAACGTCTTCCGATGACATTTCGGTAATTACTTTGTAGAGAGCTGCATAACCATCACGTGCGATGTATTCATCAATATTTTCCGGATCGATGATACCGCAGTTACGGAGAGCGATTCTCTTCTGAAGCTTATAGAAAGTGGTATCTTCAAGTGAATTACAGGTAATGCCGTTCTCAACGAGGAGATAGTCCGTGACAACCTGTCCGCCGAGGATGTGCTCCTGATAAACGCGAGCAGCCTTTTCGGCATCCATCTTGACATATGTTGTTCTCTTTCCGCCTTCAATGACTTCAACGATAGGCTCGTACTGGCACATACCGATACAACCTACCTGTCCGACCTTGCACTTTGCATTGCCTTCTGCCGCCGCTTTGAAAGCGTCGTATACAGGCATGGCACCTGCTGCGATACCGCAGGTTGCAAGACCTACAAGTACTCTGTACTCGCCCGGAGCAGAAGCAGCGAAGACATTGGCATTTACGTCAGCTTTGATAGCCTGGAGCTCAGCCCATGTTTTCATATTCCTTCTCCTCCTTTTCGAATTCCTTGTACTTGTTGATGATTGACTCAACCTCGGAAGCCTTAAGGCGTCCGTAAACGTCTGAGCCGTTTACCATCATTACAGGAGCAAGTCCGCAAGCGCCTACGCAGCGGCAGGCCTCAATTGAGAACAGTCCGTCGTCCGTGCACTCGCCGGGTTGGATCTCAAGGATGTCGCAAATCTTGTCAAGAACTTCGCGGGAACCCTTGACGTAGCAAGCTGTACCGAGACATACGCTGATCTGGTACTTGCCCTTCGGTGAAAGATTGAACATAGAATAGAAGGTGGCCACACCGAAGACCTCTTCTGCGGGAATTCCGAGTTTCTCAGCTATGTGGATCTGGACCTCTTTGGGCAGATATCCGTAGATGAGCTGAGCTTCCTGCATAATGGGCATCAGGCAGCCTTCCTCAGTGCGATGCTCGGCGATGTATGCGTCGAGTTTCGCCTCTTGCTCCGGTGTTCCGTTGAACGGAATGGAGCTCATTTTCTTTTTCAACTTTAACACGCCTCCCTTATTAATTTAAGTGTACGGAGCAGTCCGTGCTCCGTACATAAATTCCAACGTATATAATTTTACCAAATTATTATTTAAATTTATATTATTGAGTTGAATATAAAACATTGAAAAATTTTGTACACAACTGACAAACCTGTCCAAAACAAGATAAATAGTTGCACATGTCCCAAAAGAAAAGTCCCGCTCGGCTGAGCGGGACTGCTTTCGCAAATATTATTTTGCGGCTTTGATTGCCTTGTAGGTATATGCCGCGAGCGCGCCGCCGATGAGCGGAGCAACGATGAAAATCCATACTACGGCAATGGGAGCCGTGTTGCCCGTGAAGAGCGCTATAAGAGCGGGGCCGAAGCTTCTCGCAGGGTTTACGGATGTGCCCGTAAGACCTATGCCGAGGATGTGTACAAGCGTAAGCGTAAAGCCGATTACGAGGCCCGCAAAAGAGCCGTGTCCGGCCTTCTCATCCGTAACACCGAGAATGGTAAGAACGAAGATGAAGGTGAGGATGATCTCAACAAGGAGACCGGCAACAATGCTGCCGTTTACTCCGGCAAGGCCGTTTGTGCCGAGGCCGCCTGTCTTGTCCTCAACTCCGCCGAGTGAGAAGATGGCGAGTAAGATAGCGGAACCTATGGTCGCGCCGACACACTGAGCGGCTACATAACCTCCGAAGTCTTTCTTACTCATTCCGCCCGAGAGCAGAACGCCGAGAGAGACGGCGGGGTTGATATGGCAACCCGAAATGTTGCCTATGCTGTAGGCCATGCCTACGATTACGAGACCGAATGCGAGAGCGGTGAGAATATATCCTCCGCCTGCCGCCGCGTCACAGCCCACGAGCATTGCGGTACCGCAGCCCAGGAATACAAGAACACACGTACCTATGCATTCCGCGATGTACTTTTTCATGTTAAACAACTCCTTTTTACATTATGAATCTATTCACTCAGGCGGCTGTTTTTTGAGAATTCACAGCCGCAATAGTCCTGTCTGTAAAGGTCATATACTTTACTCAATTCGATTGAGCGCTTGTATCCTTCCTTTTTCTTGAAGTCCGAGGGCAGCCACGAAACACGTACCTGCGCCGCTACAGCCTCTCCGATCTCGTTGAGCAGAGCCGCATTTTTATGCGGACTTACCGAGAGAGTTGAGCAGAAATACTCAAATCCGTTTTCAGCGGCCACTCTTCCGGTTTCCGTCAGCCGCTGGAGGTAACACTCCCTGCATCTCTCCCCGCACTCGGGATCAGTCTCATGACCTTTTGCAATCTCAAGGAACGAGTCGTGGTCATAGTCCGAGTCAATGAACTTTACCTCGTGCTCAGTTTCCCTGTTGATCTTCTCAATGAGGTCCAGCTGGACCTCTTTCCTGTGCAGGTACTCCTCCGTCGGGTAAATCGAAGGATTGAAGTACAGCACCGTTATATCGAAATAATCATTCAGGTAAGTGATGACATATGAGGAGCAGGGCCCGCAGCAGCTGTGGAGCAGAAGTTTCGGTCTCCTGTCCCCCAGCGTCTCAATAAGCGCATCCAGCTCCCTTTGAAAGTTCCTTACCATCAGCCTTCACCGTATGCCTTGAGCATATCCTTTGCCTTATTTATCACAATATCACGCAGTTCCTTGGGTTCCACTACCTCCATCGAGTCGCCCCACTGCATTATCCACGCATCAAGGCCAGAGATGGTCGCGCTTGCGGAAATCGTAAATGTATCGTCCGTGCGCTCCGTAATGAGCACGTTGTCTCCGAACCTGTCTGCCACAATCTGCCAGACATCGTTCTTGCACTTTATCTTCACCCTGACCGGGTCACCCGAAAACATGTTGAACTTGGTCGACAGATAGTCCGCCGCGTCAAAACTGCCCTTGTACTTTGACACCTCGCTTAAAGGCCTTGAGGTCTCATCTAGCTGAGCCACCTTCGAGATTCTGTCAATGCGAAGGTGCATTAGGTTATTGTACTTTGCGTTGTTGCAGACGAGATAGTAATGATCCTGCACCCAGATCAAGGCATAGGGTGAAACCACGTAGATATGGTCCTCGTTCTTGGGCCTCTCACCCGCCTCTATGCTCCTCTTCAGGTAGTGCAGGCGGACCTTCTTCCCTGCCTGTATGGCAGAGAGCAGAGCGTCTATAACATAATAAATGGTCTCATTCGTATTCTTGTTTCTGTGGTCGATGTATACCTGCTGAAGCCTCAAAGACTCCCTCTGGTAAACCGAGAGGCTCCTCTCTATCTTCTCAACAAGTTCCGCAGTCTTCGACTCAGTAATAAACTGAGCGGACTCAACCGCGTCCACCAGAAGTCTGGCTTCGGCGAGCTGGAAATCGCGCTCGCCGAGGTAATAACCCTTGTACGGCGGCGGATTCTTGATTATGTCGTAGCCATAGTCAATGAGCAGATCCACATCACTGTAGATGGCCTTCCGCTCCGCGGACAGGCCGTGCTTTGAGAGCTCCGCAGCAAGCGCCGCCGCAGTGAGCGGATGCTCCTCATCCGAGTATTCACGCAGAATATCACAGATATGAAGTACCTTAACTTTAGAACCGCTGTTACCTGCCATAAGCAATCCCCCAATCACACCTATTGTACCATAAATGGTACAACACTTAAAGTCCTTGAAAAAGAATCCCGATTAAAATATAATATACAGGCATTGGCACCTGTGGCGGAATTGGCAGACGCGCCAGACTTAGGATCTGGTCTCGAAAGGGGTGCAGGTTCGATTCCTGTCAGGTGCACCAAAAAAAGGCTGTAGCCATGTGGCTACAGCCTTTTCCTATTTAGTCATCTTCGTCATCATTTAACCAACCAGATACCATATGCAGATCTCCGGTATTAAGATCCATTGCCGTAAAATCTGAAGTTCTGATAAACAAATCACCGTCAGATGACATACCCAAATCACTTGATGTGTCGAATATTAAATCGCCACTGTCCAAGTCCAACATATTAAATCCTCCTATACCTAATCATCGCACCATCCATAGCTTTCACCATCTAATATGCCAATGTCGTATTTTTTCTTTGACTTTAACGCTGCCATATTTTTCTGGTTGGCTTTATAAGCCTTGCTGTTGGGATTGTTCTGATTGGCATAATCATTTAATTGCTGTTGGGTATGAGTTTTGCCTGATACAGATTTCCTTTTAGCCATATCTATCTCCTTTCTCCATAACATATCGTTGCTGCAAATGAATGCCGACTACCTGGAGCCATTTTTAAGCAAATTCTTTGCATACAACAAGCCTTTATGGAAGGAGCATAATTAATCCGGGCGATGTAGATAACAGCACAGATTAATTAGGCACAGTAATTATATTACATAACACAGATTCATTCAACTAAGTTTAATAAGCCGGTAATTCTCAATATAAAAACCGTTTAACCAATTATTAGATACCATTCGCAATAAATGACGTACTTATAGGATTTTTGCTTGATTTTAGAACAAAAGTTTGGTATAATTAAAGAGAAAGGCAAGCCCTTGACGGCAGGCGGTTTGCACCTCCTTTGGAAGGAGGTGATTCTTATGCGTATTACACTTCATATCCTGCAATATGTTGTGACAATAATCGTAAAAAAGAAGTAATCGCCATGCTGTGAACATGGCGATTACAATTTTGTAACCCTATCTACAGCAAACCGTCTGTTGGGTTTGTCTTTCGTTTATATTATAGCAGATTTTAAAGGCCTGTCAAACGCTCGCTGTTTAAGAATAGATAGACAATTTACCTTCCGTACTGTTATAATCATTTTATGAGTATAAAGGAGGTACGGTATGAAAAGATTTTTTGCAGTAATTCTGATGCTAGTGTTCTGCTTCTCTTTCGCCGCCTGCGGCAGCAAGAAAGACAGCAAGGGCGCGGCTGAATCAACAACCAAGACAACCACAACCGCAAAGGAAGCCGAAACCGAAACAACGACTGAGGCTCCGACAACGACAACCACAAAAAAGAAGACTGCGGCAGACAACTACTATATTGATGCTCTGCCCAAGAATGTTAAAATCGTCTATGAGACCTACGTCCCCTTCCAGAACAACGGTTACATAAGCGAAATTACCAAGATAGGCAACGACCTGCTTAAAATGGACGTCTCCACAACCGGCAAGGAAATGACCCGAGCCAACAACTATGCGTGGCATTACTACAAGTACAAAGGCGACGGAAAGTGGGACGATTATTACACCAACGGCAAAGAGGACTGGAGACTCTACCGTGAGGACATAGGTGACGGTAATACCAATCCCATGCTTCTTACAAACCTGATAAAAGACGACGACACACGCTATAAAGATAAGGCTACCGACACACATGAGACTCTTTCAATTTCAGGCCTTGGCGATGTAGACACCGTCATTCTCGACAAAATTGATCAGAACGGAAACGGCAAAATGTGGTACTGTGAAAAAATTCATATGTATGTAAAGACCGATCCCGAAAATGACGGCAACCGCTTCACAATGACCGTATATGACACCTCCGTCACCGAATTCGGTATGGATGTTCCCGCCTGATAAGACAAATTAAAAGAAGGCACTGCAAAGTGCCTTCTTTTTTTCTGCTTTGTCAGTTGTTTTTCCAGGCCTCAATCTCTTTTTCGAGCCAGGCGCAGAGTTCGTCTATGCCCTCACCTGTCTTGGCGGAAATCGGGATTATGTCGAGGTCGGGGTTGCGCATGAGCGCATTCTTTTTGCACTTCTCAAGATCAAAGTCAAAGTAAGGGGCGACGTCAATCTTGTTTACGACCAGCACATGTGATACCTGGTACATGAGCGGGTATTTGAGCGGCTTGTCGTCGCCCTCCGGAACAGAGAGAATGGTGAGGTTCTTTACCGAACCCGTATCAAACTCTGCCGGGCAGACGAGATTTCCGACATTCTCGAGGATGAGGAAATCGAAGTCCTCCTCAAGAGCCTCTATACCCTGACGTGTCATTTCGGCAGTCAGGTGGCACATGCCGCCCGTGTGGAGCTGAATCGCCTTCGCTCCGATTGCCGTGATTGTGGCGGCATCGACATCCGAGTCGATGTCAGCCTCCATGACACCTATTTTATATTTCTTTGCCAGACGGGGAATTACCTGTGTGAGGGTGGTCGTCTTTCCCGAACCCGGTGAGGACATGATATTGAGGAAGAAAGTGCCCTTCTCCTTGAGGGTGGCTCTGAGTGCCTCTGCGTCCTTGTTGTTATCGGCAAAAACGTTCTCTTTGATTTCAATGATGCGATATTCTTTTTCCGTCATTTTTCTGATACCTCCGAACAGAAGAAATTTTACCACTTAATAAGCTTTTATGTCAACCGGACAGCGTTTGACATATTCGGGTTTTTATCTTATAATTATCGATGTTTTAGGACTGTATTAGGACATTTTTAGGATTGTTTTAGGATGTTTTTAGAATACCGTTAGGACGATGCATTATGAAAAAAACAAAAGAGATAATACTCGAAAAAGGCGCAGTCTTATTCCGTGAAAAAGGCTACAACGGAACAAGCATGAGAGAGATTGCACAGGCCGCGGGAATTGCCGTAGGCAACCTCTGCTACTATTTCCCGAAAAAGGAGGATCTTTATTACTCCTACTATTCCAGGTTCTTCTCGGCCATCACAGATGCCTTAGAGCCCATATTCACGACTGAGACAAATCCCTGGGTCAGTTTCTTCGCGCGCGAATACATCATCTATTACAAGTTCTTCGCGGACCCGCACTACAAGAGGCAGGCCCTGGACGCCATAAATATTCCCGTCTTCCGCCAGCACTACTGCAGGGACTTCTACTCCCGCCTTTTGGAATTCATGGAGTCTATAGGCAGTAATTTCGAACCGGAAAATCTCCTCGATTACTCAATCATTTTCTGCACAACGGAAATGCATCTCTTCGAGGCACATGCCAACGACGACCCCTTCGATTTCAAAAAGATCTTCTCACTCATCCTGCGTATCCAGTTCAACTTCGGAAAAATAGAATACGAACATCAGCAGGAAGTCGTAGATGAGATTGTCCGCGTCTCGGAGCAGTTCCTCGAGGAACACCCCGGCGTGCTCACTTTCTAATCTTAATATTACTGTAACTTTTTTATAGGTTTTTGTTGGCATTTTATCCCTATAATAACCATCGGAGTTGATGCCAATGACTGAAAGAAAACACGAGTTTGACAAACTTGTCTGGATTTTCTTCTGCTGCAGCTTAATAGGTCTCCTGCTGGAAGGCGGCTACACATATTACCATACGGGACACTGGGAGAACCACGTGGTTACCATGCTTCTTCCCATATGCCCCATCTACGGTATCGGAGCCCTCGTATTCTGGCTTGCGGACCATAAGATAAGCAAGGATGTTAATATATTTATAAAGGCCCTGTTCATAGGCACATGCGCGACGGCGATGGAGTTCGTATGCGGACTGTTTCTCTACTATCTGCTCGGCATGAGGGCCTGGGACTACACACATGTACCCACAAACGTACTCGGTATCTTCTGTCCCGAGTTTCTTGTAATCTGGTCCGTGCTGGGGCTCATCTATCTGCTTGTCGTAAAAGAGATTCACAAAAAGACGGACGAGAAGCCGGCGCGCGAACATAAAATGTGGTTCCATATTTTCACGGTCATCTTCAGCATCTTTCTCTTCATCGATATGCTCTCGGCCTGGATATTCATCTTCTTCTGGAGCGACCGTCACTACGGTGATCCGGTTGACACGAAGGCTGAGATTGTCGCGGAGCGGCTTGCAAGCGACGAAGACATGAAAAACCGATTTGTCGAGTGGCATTTCCTGGATGATTTAGGCGAGATTGAGATGCGCTACAGAGGACTCGGAAAGAAATAGAAAAAGAAAAGAGCGGCTGAGCCGCTCTTTTTTATTTGTTCTGAAAGCTTTTTCTTACCATCTGTTTTCAACATACTCACAGAAGGCGTACATGTCCTTTATCTCGAGAACCGTGCCGTCATCGAGCGTCACGGTGCCGTTCCACAGGCCGTGAACCTGATGACTGTGCATACGCATGACGAGGACGTTGAGGTCCAAGTGATGATCATAGAAAGGAGTCATCGTCAGATTGAAACGGCCGTCACGCGAGATGAACTTCCAGGGCTCCATATATTTATCGGGCTTCGGGAAGGTCTCAACGTCAACAGCTTCAATCTTGTGGCCCTTGCCGTCATAGAACAGCATGGTCTCGGTGGCGTTACGCTCGTCGCCTATACCCCAGGTAATCTCAAAACCGAAGGTGTGCTTTTTGCCTTCCTTGTCGGTGAGGTAGGTTGAGCCTGAACCCCAGTACCATACGAGGCTGTAAGGTGTGCATACGCGGCCCCAGTCGAGGCTGCCGAACATGGTGTCCTTTGTGAACTTATACTCCTGACCGTCATACTTTACAAAGCCTTCTGCAGGCATGCACATCTGCTTCGTGGTCATGAAATAGCGGTCCGGATGTCCCTCAAACGGGATTACTGTCGTGATATTCTCGTGGTCCTCATACATGTCCATTTCAAAATGGCATTCGGACTTCGGAGATTTAAACCATATGATTCTCTTTGTCTTTTCGGTCTTAAACTCAAACTCGGCCTTGCCGACTTTGAAGTGGACCGTGTTCGGAACGTCACCCTTCGGCGGCAGTGCGTACTTGTCCGTCTGAGCAATGAAGATATTCATATCCTCGAAAATGGTCTTGCCGTTTTTGATGTCGACAAGTACGAGTGATACGTAGCCGCCGAGCGAGATGTTGGCGAAGGAGAGCTGTACCATGAAATTACCGTCGGACAGCTGATAAAAATCCCACTCCTTGCGGCGCATCTTGTGAAGCACCTTGTTTCTGTCGTACTCGAAAACATTGTGTTTTGCATAGCCCGGGCAGAGAACCTCTCCCTTCGGGCCGAACATGGGAGTAGACTCGGTGTACTCCTTCTGTGCGCTTACATAGTCGGCTTCCTGCCAACCAACGTATGTCTTTTTCATGGTTTTCCCCTTTCTCAGCTGCCGAGCAGCTGATCTATATTTCTCTTTTTAAGTACAAAATAAAGTGCCGTACCGAGAACGAGCATTACACCGAGTTCGCCGAGTGCTACGAGGCTGCCCTGGAGAAGGAAGTCCGAAAAGTTGAACTTCCCGGCGACAAAGAATGTCTCTATCTCCCAGCCTACAATCACGCCGTTCCAGAGAGCGGGCATCAGCATTGAAAGAAACGGATAGTCCTTTACCTTCACGTTTTTAAGAAGGCGGATGCATATTGTCGCTCCGAGCGTGGCGAGAGAGCCGAAAATCATATCAAGCGGCAGGCCCTGGCCTATGCTGTAGATGTTTGCTATGACGCAGCCCAGAGTGAGACCGGGTATTGCCGCGGGCGTGAAGAGAGCGAGAATGTTCAAGACCTCGCTCACGCGAAACTGAACCGCGGCCGTGGTCGAGCCGGGCAGTAATACGCCCTGCAGATAGGTCAGCGCGGCATACATCGCAGCGATTATGGCGCCCTGTGTCAGAAGCCTGGTGGTTCTGCTCATGTTCTTTTTTTCCATATTCTGTTTTCCTCCTAGTTTTGTTTAACGACAGGATGGTTTTCGAACTGTCGCGCGAAGTGCGGCGCGCTTCGCTTTTATACTACACTGTACAGAAGGTCAGTGTAGGTCGGGAAAGGCCAGTAATCCTTGGCGGTGACCTCTTCCAGCTTGTCGGCGTACGAACGGAGTTCCTCCATGTCCTTTATGATAAAGTCACGGTAGAATTCCGCCTGTGCGGTGACATCGGGTATCTTCTCGGCCTTCTTCGTATCCTTCTCAAGTTTCGCGATAGCATCTGAGAGATTGTCGGAATTCTTGGAGAGGGTCGAGAGAAGTTCGAGTTCAAGGCGGCACGGCATATTGCTTACGGCCATGCGCTTTGAGTTTATGGTATTCGCGATAAGTTCCGAGTATTCGCATACTGCGGGAGCTATATCGCGCTTTGCCATCTCAACCATTGTGAGGGCCTCGATGTGAATCGACTTGCAATAGGTCTCGAGACCTATCTCATAGCGCGACTCGAGTTCCTCGCGCGTGTAGATTTTATGTTTCTCGAAGAGAGATATGTTCTTCTCATCAAGGTAGGCGGGCATTGCATCGGCAGTTGTCTTCAGGTTCAGAAGGCCGCGTTTCTTTGCCTCTTCCGCCCACTCCTCCGAGTAGTTGTTGCCGTTGAAGACTATGCGACCGTGCTCCTTGAAGACCTCGGAGACAAGTTCGTTGGCGGCGAGTTCAATATCCGACGCGCCTTCGAGTTTCTCCGCAAACTGCGAGAGTTCCTCGGCAACTATCGTGTTAAGGACAACATTCGGAGTCGAAAGCGACGCGCTTGATCCGACCATACGAAGTTCGAACTTGTTGCCCGTAAAGGCGAAGGGTGAAGTTCTGTTGCGGTCGGAAGTGTCCTTGTCGAAACGCGGAATAACCTTGACGCCTGACTTCATTACCGCGGCCTCGTGCGCCTCGAAGACCTCATCGTTTTCTATGGCATCGGCGACAGCGCCCAGCTCGTCGCCGAGGTAGAGCGAAACGATAGCCGGCGGCGCCTCATTGCCGCCGAGACGCAGGTCGTTCGCCGAATTCGATACGCATGCGCGGATGAGATCCTGATACTCATCCGTGGCCTTCACTACGGCAGCAAGGAATACGAGGAACAGAGTGTTCTCCGCAGGGGCCTTGCCGGGATCAAATACATTGACACCCGTGTTTGTCGTGATAGACCAGTTGTTGTGTTTGCCCGAGCCGTTTACGCCGGCGAAGGGCTTCTCATGGATGAGACAGGCGAGATTGTGCTTTATCGCTACTGTCTTCATTATCTCCATGGTGAGCTGGTTCTGGTCTGTAGCGGTATTGCAGTCCGAGAATATGGGAGCGAGCTCGTGCTGTGCGGGAGCCGCCTCATTGTGCTCGGTGTTTGCGTAAATACCGAGTTTCCAGAGTTCCACGTCAAGATCGTCCATAAAGGCCTTTACGCGGGGCTTTATGGTGCCGAAATAGTGATCCTCCATCTCCTGTCCCTTGGGCGGCTTCGCGCCGAAGAGCGTGCGTCCCGTAAGTTTCAGGTCGTCACGGAGATTGTAGAGATCACGGTCTATAAGGAAGTACTCCTGCTCGCCTCCGACATATGAGCTGACGCTTGTGGCGCCCGTCGGATTGCCGAGCAGATTTATTATCTTCATTGACTGCTTGTTCAGTGCCTGCATTGAACGGAGGAGAGGAGTTTTCTTGTCAAGGACCTGTCCGCCGTATGAGCAGAAGATCGACGGAATACAAAGTGTTCTGTCCTTGATGAAGGCATAGGAGGTCGGATCCCACGCGGTGTAGCCGCGCGCCTCAAATGTGGCGCGGAGACCTCCGCTCGGGAACGAGCTCGCGTCCGGTTCCGAGCGGATAAGCTCGTTGCCGGAGAAATTCATTATGATTCTGCCTTCGCCGACAGGCTTGATAAAGCTGTCGTGCTTCTCGGCAGTAATGCCCGTCATGGGCTGGAACCAGTGAGTGAAGTGTGTGGCGCCTTTTTCGACGGCCCAGGACTTCATACATGAAGCGACAACCTGAGCAATCTCAAATGTCAGGGGCTTTTTCTCTTCAATCAGTCTGTTAAGTTCTGCGTATACGTCCCTCGGCAGGCGCTCGTGCATGACCTCGTCATTGAAGACGAGGCTGCCGAAAATATCGGGGACATTGATTCTGTTGCTCATATTCTCCTCCTGTGAGAATCTATACTATGCGACCGAACTGCTTCTCAAGATCGGTCCTGCTCATCTCAATGAGCACGGGGCGTCCGTGGGGGCAGTACCTTATCTGCGGATTGGACAGAAGCTTTCCGACAAAGTCGTCGAGTTCATAACTCGTCGTCTTGTCCCCGCCTTTTATGGCGGCCCTGCAGGCGGTGTTGTGGTAAATCCAGTCGAGTTTTTCGGGAACGGGAGCCTTGGAATCAAGAAGGTATCCCGCCATCTCCTCGACAAGAGCGGTTATATCATCATCGATGAGCATTACGGGGACCTCGCGAACAACGACCGTTCCCGCTCCGAAATCGCCTATGTCGAATCCGGCATCCTTCAGGACCTCCGAATTCGAAAGCACAGCGGAATACTCCTCCTTGGACAATGTAACCGTCTGCGGAGTGAGGAGGACCTGTGACTTCACCGGCTCCGCCTCATCTTTTAGTTTTTCAAAGAGCATGCGCTCATGAGCGGCATGCTTGTCGATAAGGAGGATCTTGCCCTCGCACTCGACAATAATGTATGTCTCGAAGGCCTCGCCCACTACCCTGTAATCGGGCACGGGCTCTTTTTGTTCAGCCCTCGGCGGTTCCTGAACTATAACCGGTTCGGGAGTCGCCTCTGCGGCACGCCTGTACTCCTTCGGAGGTTCAGGGTCCTTCCTCTGCGGTACCGGTTCACTCTTCTGCGGCTCCGGAAGTTTTGTCGCCCAGAAGTTTTCATTCCTCTTCGGAAGTTCCGGCATTGAGGTCTGCTCGTACTTCTTTGAGGCCTCTTTTGCGAAGGGCTGCTGCTCCTTCTGAAGATTCATTCTGGTCAGGTCGATTTTATTCGGTCTGTCCTTCTCCTCTATTGCGGACTTGACCGCGTAATAGACCGCGTCAAAGACGCGCTTCTCATTTTCAAAGCGCACCTCCGTCTTTGACGGGTGGACGTTTACGTCGACAAACTCAAGCGGCGTCTCGATGTTGAGCACGCAGGCCGGGAATCTGCCGACCATTATGCTGTTCTTGTAGGCCTGTTCAAGAGCGGCCTGAGCCGTAATGCTCTTTACGAGACGGCCGTTTAAGAAGAAGAACTGCATGGCGCGGTTCGCGCGTGCGGCCACCGGCAGTGCCAGAAGACCCGACACCTTAATGCCGTCGAGCTCGTATTCGGTCTCGACAAGCGTGTTCGTGAAGTCCTTTCCGAATACCGAGTATACGGCACTCGAAAGTTTTCCGTCACCCTTGGTGACGAGGACCTGTTTGTCATCGCGAATGAATCGGATAGAGATTTCGGGATGTGACATCGCAAGGCGGTCAACAACTGCCGCAACGGAGTTGCCCTCCGTCACATCCTTCTTTAAAAACTTCATTCGCGCAGGCGTGTTGAAGAAGATATCACGGACTATGATGGTCGTGCCCTTGGGACAGCCGGCATCGTCAATGAGTTTCTCCTCGGAGCCTTCGATTTTGTATATAGTACCGATGTCCTCATCGGGAGGACATGTCAGTATCTCAACTTTTGAGACGGCGGCAATCGAGGCCAGCGCCTCACCGCGGAAACCGAGTGTGCCTATCGAAAGGAGGTCCTCCTCGCTCTCCACCTTGCTCGTCGCATGGCTTTTAAAGGCATTGGCTATGTCCTCACGGGCAATACCGCAGCCGTTGTCGGTGACGCGCATATACGTCACGCCGCCGCGCTTTATCTCAACCGTGAGCGAAGTCGCGCCCGCGTCTATTGAATTTTCCATAAGCTCCTTGATGACAGACGCGGGTCGCTCGACGACTTCGCCTGCCGCTATAAGGTCAGCTATGTGCTTGGGCAAGACTCTGATTTTCGGCATTTAGTTTTCCTTCGCCTTCTTTACAAGATCATAGAGGTACTGCATGGCCTCTATGGGTGTGAGTGTGTTTACATCGATATTCTTCAGTTCATCAACAATGGCGTTGCCTGCCGTGCCCGCAAATGAGATCTGCGAGTCATCAGCACCTCCGTAGTATGCGTCGACGTCCGAGAAGGGCTTGGCCAGGTTGCCCGCCTGCGTAGCGGTCTGGGCGGCCACAATCTCCTCCAGGACCTCGTGAGCGCGTTTTACGACGGGGTTCGGCACTCCGGCAAGTTTTGCAACCTCAATGCCGTAGCTGCCGTCAGCAGGACCGGGAACGATTCTTCTGAGGAAGATTATGTCATCGCCGCGCTTCTTGCAGGCGATGTTGTAATTCTTGATTCCGCTTATTTCCCCTTCGAGCTCGGTCAGTTCATGGTAGTGCGTCGCAAAGAGGGTCTTTGCTCCGATTTTCTTTGAGCAGACATACTCGAGTACGGCACGCGCTATGCTCATGCCGTCAAAGGTGGATGTGCCGCGGCCTATCTCGTCGAGGATGACGAGGCTGTTCTTCGTCGCGTTCTTCAGAATGCTCGCGACCTCGGTCATCTCGACCATGAAGGTCGACTGGCCGGAAGCGAGGTCGTCAGATGCGCCTACCCGCGTGAATACACTGTCGCAGATGCTGACGTGCGCGTAGCTTGCCGGCACGAAGCAGCCCATCTGCGCCATGATTACGATGAGCGCGACCTGGCGCATATATGTAGATTTACCGGCCATGTTCGGACCGGTGATTATAGCGGCGAGATTCTCGCCGGAATCGAGCAGTGTGTCGTTCGGCACGAAGGGCGAGCCGTCGAGCATCCTCTCGACGACGGGGTGCCTTCCGTCCTTTATCTCAATTACACCGTCCTCGGAAATCTCGGGACAGGTGTAGTTGTAGTCGTTTGAGACCTTAGCAAAAGAGCAGAGAACGTCGAGGGCCGAGACCGCATTCGCCGTACGCTGTACGCGGTCGAGTTCGGCCGCGACTGTGTCGCGTATGGTCGAGAACAGTTCATACTCGAGACGTGTAATGCGCTCCTGAGCGCCAAGCACCTTTGACTCAAGTTCCTTGAGTTCCTGTGTGATGTAGCGCTCGCAGTTTGCGAGTGTCTGCTTTCTTATATAGTCCTCCGGGACCTTGTCCTTAAAGGAGTTCGAAACTTCAATATAGTATCCGAATACCCGGTTGTAGCCAATCTTAAGTTTTGTAATGCCCGTGCGCTCTTTCTCATCGGCCTCTATCTTTGCGAGGTAGCCCTTGCCGCCGTTTAAGATTTCACGGAGAGAGTCGAGTTCCTCGTTGTAGCCGTCACGGATCATCCCGCCTTCTCGTACGGAGAAGGGCGGATCCTCGGCTATGGCCGAATTGATAAGTTCCTTTATGTCGGTCAGCGGGTCAATGTCCCGCTCCGTCTGTGAGAGGAGTTCCGTCGTCGCCGTCTTCAGAAGTTCCTTGATCGGAGCCAGAAGAGAGACGGTCTCATAAAGGGAACGCAGTTCACGCGCGTTGGCAGTGCCGTAGGTTATGCGCGTCATAAGCCGCTCCATGTCACGGACATCGGTTAAAAGTCCTGCGATTTCATCGCGTACCTCAATATTTTCTATGAGCCATGCGACGGCGTTCTGTCTTCTGATAATGCCCGCAGGCGATACCAGAGGCTGCTCTGTGTATGAACGGAGCAGGCGCTTGCCCATGGCGGTCTTCGTACGGTCGAGCACCCAGAGAAGGGAGCCGCGCTTCTCGCGGTTTCTCATGGTCTCGACAAGTTCGAGGTTTCTGCGCGCCGCAAAGTCGAGGCGCATATACTTCTCGTCCGAGTAGCAGTTGACGGCACGGATATTGCTCAGTTCCGCCTTCTGCATCTCCGAGAGATAGGTCAGTGCCGCGCCGAGTGCGGAGACGGCGACCTGCGATGTAAGTCCCATCTCATCGAGAGACTTTGAGAAATGCTTTGTTATGAGTTCCTCTGCTGCAGAGAAGGAATACTTCTCATCGGGAACAAATTGAATTTTGACATTCTCGACACGCTTCTCGTATTCGAGGAGGCCCGCGACGCCTGCCGCGGACTCATTTGCCATGACCTCCGAAGGAGAGAAACGGCCGAGCTCATTTAAGACCTCGACGCCGCCGAAATCAGCCGTGACGGTTGTCACGAAGACGGCGCCTGTCGAGATATCGACAAACGCGAGGCCGACCTCATGTCCGCCCAGGCAGGCGGAGCAGAGATAGTTGTTTCTTGACTCATCGAGCATGGATGACTCGATGACAGTACCCGGTGTGACGATACGGATTACACCGCGCTTTACGATGCCCTTCGCCTGTGCCGGGTCTTCAAGCTGCTCGCATATTGCCACCTTGTAGCCCTTGGCCACAAGTCTCGCAATATACGAATCGGCAGCATGAAAAGGCACGCCGCACATCGGCGCGCGCTCCTCCTTGCCGCAGTCCTTGCCGGTGAGGACAAGGTCAAGTTCCCGCGACGCCGTGACGGCGTCGTCAAAGAACATCTCATAGAAGTCACCGAGACGATAAAACAGTATTTCGTTTTTGTATTGTTCCTTTGTCTGCAGGTACTGCTGCATCATCGGCGTGTACTCACCCATTTTACCGCCTCCTTCCTTCAAAGTTTCAGTCTTTTAGCAGCCTGAGCAGTGTCCGCAGTCACCGCCGCAGTCATCAGCCTGAGGCTCGCAAGTTGCGGGATCTTCACCGTTTACGCAGAGATAAAGAATCTGCATGATGTAGTTCATGAGAGCATCGAGTTCAGCGCGTGCTGTCTCATACTTCTCCATTACGTCGGAGCCCATGAATCCGGCATAAGCCATCTGGAATTCCTGGTCGAGCTTAGAAAGACGTGCTTCATCAGGCTGCTCTGCCATAGCGGCTTCCTGATACTCTGTGCGGATTTTCTCAATTTCAGCAAGCTGAGCCTGTACATCTGTGTCGTTGTCAGCAGCTTCCTTTGCCGCTGCAAACTTCTGATACTTCTCGTCAGCCTGTACGGCAGCGCCGAGCTGTCTGGTGAGTTCAATTACGTCCATTACTGAAGTTCTCCTTTCAATATCCACGTGAGTGGTTCAGTTACTTTTATATTCTGAAAAGTTCCGATGAGGTCATCGGGACCATCAAATTCAATCATTATGTTCTGC
>JAEEGI010007697.1_pt1 | contig 24072 bp, 24 predicted proteins | sample 8958751 | NCBI WGS metagenome assembly JAEEGI01 (sample SAMN16246545, study PRJNA631951) | gut metagenome | biome: gut microbiome; feature: rumen; material: KS-attached | host: Bos | place: Iran: Karaj | collected 2018-10 | reverse complement strand
GGGGATGATTGTTGATAATGCCATTGTGGTCATCGACGGTTCTCTGGCATATTTGGGTAAGGGATTGGAACCCAAGGAGGCGGCTATCGAGAGTGCCCGCCAGTATTTCATGCCGATGATGCTGGCCACCATCTGCATTTGCGCCATTTTCTATCCCTTCCTGATCACGATGAAAGGCATGTTTCTCGATGCCCTTCAGGACTTTCCCTGGACCATCACTATCAATCTGATGGTATCGCTCGTGCTGGCCGTCACCGTCATTCCATATCTGGAGACGCGCATTATCCGGCCTGATAAGGTGAAAACAGACGGCAACGCCATTACCAAGTGGGTGCAGAAAACCTACGATAGCACGCTCGACAAGACTTTCCGCCATCCATGGATGACCATGCTCATTGGCCTAGGTCTCATCCTGCTGTCACTGCTTATCGTTCCGACGCTGAAGATACGTCTCTTCCCGTTTGCCGACCGCGACCAAATGGCCATCGAGATATTCCTGCCAGACGGTAAGGGACTGAAGGAAACGGAGACCGTGGCTGACTCGGTCTATCGGGCGTTGCGTCCCGACGAGCGTATCACGGGCATCACAAGCTTCATCGGCTGTTCGTCGCCTCGATTCATGGATGCCTACGCCCCGCAGATGGCCGGCAGAAACTATGCGCAGTTTATCGTCAACACCACGTCGGACAAGGCGACGCTCGACCTTTTGGCTGAGTATCAGCCCCGTCTGAGCGAGGCGTTCCCAACGGCTTATGTTAAGTTTAAGCGACTCGATTACTTGTCGGTGCCTGAGTTGGAGTATCGGTTCTATGGCGAAAATCTCGACTCGCTGCATGTGGTAGCCGAAAGGCTGATGGAGCGAATGCGGCAAATGCCTGAACTGGAGTGGGTACACACCGATTTCCTCCAGCCTTATCCGATTATTAACGTCGAGCTCGACCCTGTAGCCTCCGCACAGCTTGGTATCACGCGCACAACAGCCGCCTTGGCATTGAGCGCAACGTCGACCGATTTGCGCGTAGGGCAGTTGTGGGAGGGTCATGACGAGCTACCCATCGTGGTGAAGGATAATACCGACATGACTTACAGCGACATTCAGAACCTTGGCATCGCCACGCCTGTCAGCATCCTGTCGGGTGGCGTCAACACCACAAATTCTACTGTACCATTGCGCCAGGTGGCCAGCGTCAATCCTAAGTGGACGGAGAGTCGCATCATGCACCGAGCCGGCGAACGTTGCATCACCGTTACGGCGCAGTTTGCACAGGGCGTGTTTACTAGTCCTGTTGAACAGCGCATCGCCAAAATCATGCAAGAGGAAATCGAGCTGCCTCAGGGTGTGCGCTGTGAGGTAGGTGGCGAGATAGAATACGGTGACGAGGCGCTGCCTCAGATTTTCGGCGGCATCACCATCGCCATGATTATCGTATTCTTCTTCCTGTTGTTCAACTTCAAGAAATACGGCATCACGCTTGTCTGCATGGTTGCGCTCGGCCTGATGATTCCAGGCGCTTTGATCGGTCTTGGTTTGATGAACCGTGCCTTGGGCCTGACCTCCATTTTCGGACTGATCACACTGATGGGAATGATTATGCGTAATGAGATTCTGATTTTCGAACATGCCAATGACCTGGTGAAGAAATACGTAGAAGCACATGGTGACTGGACGACAGACCGAAAGGCTTACAACGCGGCTGTCCGACAGGCTGCCTATGATGCAGGCAAACGGCGTATGGTTCCCATCTTCCTGACGACAGCCACGACTGCCGTCGGTGTGGTGCCGATGATTATTGCCCAAAGCTCGTTCTGGATGCCCGTCGGCGTTACCATCTTCGCCGGTGGTATCGGCTCGCTCATCCTCGTGGTCACCATGCTTCCCGTTATTTATTGGAAGGTAAATCTCAAATAAGAAAACGATATGAAAAAGATAACAATTCTCCTCATCTGCTCTGTATGCTGTGATATTGTCGCAGCCCAAACCTACACCCTCCAGCAGTTGAAGGATTCTGCCCTGCAGAACAACATCGCCATCCGCTCGGCTCGCCACGGCATAGCCGCTGCCGCTGAGCAACGCAAGGAGGCTTTTACGAAGTATTTCCCTAGTATCAGCGGAACAGGATTGTGGTTTAATGCCAATAAGGGGATGGCGCAGACCTCCATTACGCCCTCTGAGCTCGTTCCTCAGTCGCTGGGGACGGCCTTGGCCTCGTCGTTCCCTGCATCCGTTCTGGCCGACCTGGCTAATCCCATCACTGTTTCGATGATGAAGAATGGTACCATTGCTGGCATCACCGCCGTGCAACCCGTTTTCGTAGGTGGGCAGATCATCAATGGTAATAAATTGGCAAAGGTCGGTGAAGAAGCAAACCGGCTACAATTGCAACTGGCTGAAAACGATGTGGAAAAGCAGACGGAGCAATACTACTGGCAACTCGTCTCACTGCAAGAGAAAATGAAGACGCTGGCTGCCGTCGAAGCGCTGCTTGCCGATATTTATAAAGATGTGGATGTCGCTGTGCGTGCCGGTGTGGCCATGCGTAATGACCAGTTGCAGGTGAAGTTACGGCAAAACGACATTGAGAGTCAGAAACTGAAGGTTCAGAACGGTATAGACATTGTCCGGCTGCTGATGGCGCAATACTGCGGCCTGCACAGTACATCTTTCAGTGTCGGGACTATTACTTACGACGATTCGACGGCACCTGTCGCCCTGACGTCAACGGTCAACAGCCTGCCCGAATATCAGTTGCTGGAGAAACAGGTTGAGGCGGCCACACTTCAGAAGCGGCTTGCTGTCGGTCAGAACCTGCCTTCTGTAGCCGTTGGCGCTGGTTACAACTATCACAACCTCTTGGATAACAATCATACTTTCGGTATGATTTTCGCCACGGTGAGCGTACCAATCAGCGACTGGTGGGGTGGTTCGCATGCCATCAAACGTCGGAAAATAGAGCAGCAGAAGGCTATCGATCAGCTGAACGATAATACCCAGAAGCTGGAAATCCGAATGCAGAAGGCTTACAACGATTTTGTTGAGTCGCACCAGCAGCTGCAGATAGCCCAGCGGAGCATTGAACAGGCTGAGGAGAATTTGCGCCTGAATCGTGACTACTATCGTGCGGGAACTTCCAAGATGTCCGACCTGTTGGAAGCCCAGCTGCTTTATCAGCAAGCACTTGATCGTCGGACTGATGCTTATGCGGAATTCCAGAATAAACTGTTGGAATACAAACAGGCTACAGGTCATTAAATGCTGATTCTCCCCGGAAAAAGGTAAAAAACCGGCGAATGGTTTGGAAATATGGAAGTTATTTCGTATTTTTGCATCCGTAAACGTCTAGGCCAAAAACCTGACTGATGAAGAATCTGAAACTAAAGATATTCTGCCTGTTAATCGTGGGCTTGCTGTCAGGCCACGTGAGTGCACTCGAAGATAGTCGTGTGTTCTTCGTTTTTAATGCCTCCGACGGTCTGGCAGACAACAGCGCTCAGACCATCAAATGCACTTATACGGGACGAATGGTGGTGACGACGATTGGACATGTTAATTTTTACGATGGTGCCACGTTTACACACATCGACCCTAAGCCGGAAAACGACTATCCGCTACCCAAATACACCGGTCATTATCATCTTTATTTCGATAAACATCATCACTTGTGGGTGAAAGACAAGTATAAGACCACCTGCGTAAACCTGATGACAGAGCAGTTTGTGACGGATGTCGCTAGAGAACTGAAGGAAATGGGTATCAATCAGCAGGTGGACGATCTCTTTGGCGATAATGATAGCTATATGTGGTTTCTGATTGGCAATCAACTGGTTAGCACGGATTATGGCAAGAAGATACCTGTTAAGAGCAAAGAAGAGCTACACGATGTCGACGTCCATCATGGCATTGTTTATCTGTTTTATGCCAACACCACGGTTTCTGCTTTCGATTTGAAAACAGGTAAACACTTGTATGACGAAACGGCGCTGGAGGGTGATGAACGGGTTAAATTCAGTAGGTCGTCAGTGCTCTTACCCGACAGCGGTGCGTTCTACCAAATCCGAAATGGTGATAAAGAGGCAATCCTCCTGAAATTCGATACGCAGTCACGGAAGTGGAACGAAGTGACCCGATCGGCATTCCATCTGAACAACATGGTGATGCACGACCATAAACTTTACATTGCATGCGAATACGGTATCCAGATATATAATCCGCAGACGGGTGAACTGAGACATCTCCGTGAACTGAGTCTTGAAGGAAGCCGGCGGCTGCTGACGGATGTCAATACGGTTGCTTTCGACCGTCAAGGTGGACTTTGGCTGGGAACCGAGCGGCAGGGGCTTCTATATTCACGTCCTTTCCCATCGCCATTTATTACTTATACTTGGGATCAGCCCGAGGCAGGACAATACGCTTTAATGCTGGAGAAACTGCCCGCTGTAGCCTCCCCGCCGCAACTGCCCCGACACGTTAACTGCCGTTATACGGACAGCCGAGGCTGGGTGTGGACAGGTCTCTACACGGGATTGCAATTAGAAAAGCCTGATGCCAAGGGGAAAACGTATCTGTTCACGCGTCAGGACGGACTGTTGAACGAGATGATCTACAGCGTGATAGAAGATGATAATCACGATATCTGGGCAGGCACCAGCTATGGTATAACCCATCTCTTTATTCGTAATAACAATGTCTGGCGCATTGAAACTTATCAGGATCAGGACAATGTACCCAATGAGTCGTTTGTCAGAGCTCGCGCTATGAAACTAGACGATGGTACAATTGTGATGCAGTCGCTTGACCATATCATTACCTTTAATCCTTCATATTTTCATGGCGACACCATCGAACATATCAAGTTGTATCCAAAACTGGTGAAACTGACCGTCAATGGTACCGACGTACAGGTGGGAACAAAGATAGATGACAGGGTGATTTTGGATAAGTCGATTACACGTACTAGAGAGTTTACGGTAGATTACAACCAAAATTCTATTTTGCTCGTGTTCTCTGGCTTGAACTATCTGCGCCCCGTTCAGACTTACTACCGATACCGCGTCAAAGGGCTGTTTAACGAATGGCGGACCGCAACCTACGGACAAGCCGACGAAATAGTAGACAAAAAGGGACTGCTGCACCTGCCGTTGTTGGGACTGCAGCCTGGAAAATATGTCGTGGAATTGCAAGCATCGCTCTCTCCCGACATGTGGCCACAGCGTCCGTTCGAATGGATTATCTATGTGGAAGAACCCTGGTGGCGAGCAACCATTGTATACATTTTGTTAGGTCTCCTGATATTGACGGTGATTGGCTTGAACTTCCTGATGATGAACCGTAACACAAAGCTGAGTATTGAACAAGCAGGCGCAGAGCAAGAACTATTGCATAGAATGAAGGTGTTGGCTGAGCGTTGTGTCAGCATGTGGAAGGATACCGTGAGACAACAGGTCGACAGTGACGGAGAACGTTCTGATAGTGAGGATTTCGATTCTGATTATATCGACATGATGAGCACCTCTGTGAATTACATCATCCATCATCCCAATGACGGCATCACGATTTCTACATTGTCAGCTCTGACAGGGCTCACAGCCCCGCAATTGTATAAGCTGCTGAGTGAAAACAAGGCGATTAATCCTCGCAGGCTGATGCTTGGACTGCACTTGGAGGAGGCAGCACGCATGCTGAGAGATACCGATAAGTCGATAGAGGAAATAGCCGAGGAGTGTCGTTTTGTATCGCCGAATTTCTTTATCGCCAGCTTCTTCCACCGCTATCGCCAGACGCCTGACGACTATCGTAATTCAATGGCCCGATAGCCCACCAACCGCCATGTGCGTTCTCCTACACCTTTATAATATATAAGGGTCTGATATTTGTTTTCAGTCTGGAAGAAATTACCTTCGGAAGGGGGCTGACTACCGTCTGCACATAAGTATTGGTAAGAGTAATAACCCTGTTTTTGAAGAATGCGCGCATAGTATCCCTGATTGCCGTCATGCTGCATCTGGTATGTCTCGCGTGGTTCGTTGATAGTCCAATGGCCGGCAATATAGAGATTGCCCTGATAGGGAGCCTGTAACTGGTAGTTGACCCACACGTAGTCGCACGTGTAAGCATCTTCCCTGCGATCGCTATTACGAATGCAGAAAGCGCCATCGGCATCAACATCAGTCAGATAGTTGCGGCGGACGGTAGAAACGAAGGGGTAGGCTTGATAATAATGTCCGTCCCATTCTATGTGCTCGATACCCATTGTCGGGTGCGACACATCGAGTACTTCAAATTTATGATACTCGTTTCCGGCAGGGAATATCAGCTGTTTGTTATGGCTCCATTCCAGTCCTCGCATGGTCTGCATGTCGGGTCTGACATTGCGTCTGGCATTATCCTCGCGCCAATTTTGCATGACGACGGTGTAAATCTGTTCGTCGGTATTTGTAATTCTGAGGTCGTTGTATGAAACAGACATGCTGACCTGCTGATGCTGCTGGTTGTGATCGATATCCGTATTGGTGGAAGCATAGAGCGCGACGTCCATCAGGGGTTCAACCACATAGAATTCCACCACCATCACTTCTTCGTTGCCCTCATCTTCGTCGCTAATGGTCAGCCGGTAGTTACCACTCATCTTGAGTCTGCAGCGGTCGTTAGGCAACTGCAAGTCGTAGTGGGTGTATGGCACGGTGGTATTGATGGAGTTCTGGTAATCGTCAATGGGATTGTCGTTAAAGCCTTCCAACCAGTCGCTCTCGAACAGCCCGTCAGATACCGTCCAGTCGTTCTCGCAATGGTCGAGATGATACACCAGCCGGTGGTAGTTGTGCGACAGTTCGTCAAAGCCTATCTGCAACACATCGCTAGTGCCCAGCGTCATAACCGGACGGTTCAGCCAGTCGCCGTTTACGACCGATGTCAGTGACTTGAAGCGAGGCGAAAGCACCTTGTTGCCACCCTGAACAGTGAGGGCAGTGAAGAGCGTGAAAAGAAAAAAAAGATACTTCATGCTGCAAAGATACAATTTTTTTTGTTACCTTTGCCATCGTTATGAGAAAAATAACAATATATGGCCTTCTTTGTTTGGTGCTGACCACATTCTCGTGTCGGGGCCGTAAGCATGATGTGGCCTATTATGAAATGATGATTGATAGTATCAGAAAGGCTGAACAGGTGGCCGAAATACAAAAGCAGGCGGGTATTTACACCGATCCCGTCGAGGCTTTCTTCGATACGATACAACGCCGTTCGCTACCTATTCAGTCGGCAGGTGCCGATGTCGGTCGAATAGGGCGCTTTAGCAGTGTTCCTCCCAATATCAATGAGCATTTCGGCTATCCTGCCAATGCTCGTCTGAAAGCGCTGGCATTGCCAAAAGCCTGGCGTCGTCCTGTCATTCTGGTCTGCGATGAGCAAGACTCCATCAATCCCGTCCTCTCGCTTTATATCATGGATCAGAACCGCCAGCCTCTCGACATGCTGTGTATCTATCAGAAACAGAATGAAGACAAGGTGGATGATTTCGGTACAACCTTTATGGAGTATTTTATTACCAGCAAATACGAAATCACGCTGATGCAGTATTACCAGTCGCACGAGCCTTCGCTGAAGCCCCAGTTGGAGCATGCCCGCCGTTTTACTATCAGCAAGGAAGGACTGTTTGAGGAATTGCCCATTGAATTATAATGCGCCATTCGTTTGGCTATGTGAAATAAAAAGCATACCTTTGCATCCGAAATGATTAAAGTAACAATAAACGACTCGCAATTACGGCAGGCGGCACAGGACGGCATGGATGCCTTTGTGGCTGCTTTTACCGATGCCATTCATCAGGCTATCGGGGGTGAACTGACTGCCGATACGATGGCTGAGCTGAACAGCGACCAGATTACGTTGCTGGCTTGGCAGACATTGCACGACGAAGTGATGGACGGTGGTTTTGTGCAATTGATTCACAACGGCTATGGTCCTTTTATTTTTAAGAATCCGTTTGCCAAAGCGGTTAAGATGTGGGGTATGCGCGACCTCTCCAAGCTCATCTACAACGGTCATACGCTCTATTTGAAATACCAGCAGGTCATTGAGCGCGAGTGTACAGATGACGAATTTATGGCTTTGTTCGAGCAGTGTCCTGAGTTTGACGACCTCGACGACGAGTTTGTAGAACAAGAAGAGGCATGGACAGAACAGATAGCGCGCTATATCGATGAACACCTGGACCGCTTTGCCACGATAGAGAATAAGTAACAATGAATAAGGAAGAAGAACTAATCAGGAAAAAGAGTCCTGTCAATATAAGAAACAAGAAAGCCTCGTTCGAATATTTCTTCATTGAGACATATACGGCGGGCATTGTGCTTACGGGCACGGAAATCAAGTCTATCCGTCAGGGTAGGGCCAGCCTGGTGGATACCTATTGTACCATCATCAATGGTGAACTCTGGGTGAAGGGCATGAATATCAGCCCTTACTTTTACGGCTCGTACAACAACCACGAATTGAAGCGCGACCGCAAGTTGTTGCTTACCAAGCGAGAGATTGCCAAGCTGGCATCGGCTACCAAACAGACGGGTTATACCATCGTTCCGCTGCTGGTGTTTATCGACCCCAATGGCAGGGCAAAAATGGACATCGCTCTCTGCAAGGGTAAGAAAGATTTTGATAAGCGACAGACCCTGAAAGAGAAGGAAGACAGGCGCGAGATGGATCGTGCAATGAAGTCGTATAAGTAATGTAACTAATTCATAACCAGAATAATGAAAAGATTTATCATAGTGTTTTGCGCATTCGCTTTAATGTTTTCTGTTGTCACCGCTCAGCAGAAGCGAGAGTTCAGAGGTGCGTGGATTCAGTGTGTCAACGGCCAGTTTAAGGGCATGGCTACATCGGCTATGCAGCAGACGCTGAGCTACCAGTTGGATGAACTCCAGAAGGACGGATGCAATGCTATCATCTTTCAAGTCCGCCCAGAGTGTGACGCACTCTATCAGAGCGACCTGGAACCTTGGAGCTACTATCTGACAGGTGAGCAAGGTCGTGCGCCCCAGCCTTATTGGGACCCACTGCAGTGGATGATAGAACAATGCCACCAGCACGGCATGGAGCTGCACGCATGGATTAATCCCTATCGTGCCAAGACCAAGTCGCCACATGCCAATGCGCGCAATCACGTCATCGTGAAGCATCCCGAATGGACCTTCCAATACGACGGCCTCACGCTGCTCAATCCTGCCTTGCAGGCGTGCCGCGACTACATTTGCGCTGTAGTTGCTGATATCGTTGAGCGTTACGATGTTGATGGATTGCATATCGACGATTACTTCTATCCTTATCCTGTAGCTGGTGTGAAGATTCCCGATGATGCCTATTATGCTGCGAATAATAATGGTATTACCGACCAGAAAGACTGGCGCAGATATAATGTCGACCTGTTTATCCAACAGCTTTCCAAGACCATTCACGCCGTGAAGCCCTGGGTGAAGTTCGGCGTGTCGCCTTTCGGCATTTTCCGTAACAAGAAGAGCGATCCTAACGGCAGCAATACCAATGGATTGCAGAACTACGACGACCTCTATGCCAACGTGCTTCTGTGGGATGCCAACAAATGGATGGACTATTGCGTACCCCAGCTGTATTGGGAAATAGGCAATAAGGCTGCCGATTATGACGAGCTCATCCATTGGTGGAACAACCACCTCGTCAAGACACCGCTGTTTATTGGTGAAGACGTGGAACGCACGGTCAAGCACAGCGATCCCAAGCAGACGGACCGCCATCAGCTGGCTGCCAAGATGGCTTTGCACCAGCAGTTGCCTAACGTTCAGGGCACCGTGTTGTGGTACGCCAAGGCGGCTGTCGATAATATTGGCAACTACGGCACGTCGCTGCGTAACAACTACTGGCGTTATCCTGCTTTGCAACCCGTCATGACTCATATCGACCAGAAGGCACCTAAGAAGCCTCGTAAGGTGAAGGTGTTGGATATGGATGGTCAGCAGGTGCTGTTCTGGACGGCACCAAAGGGTAAGAGCTGGAAGGATGAGGCTGTCAAATACGTGGTCTACCGTTTTGCTGAGGGTGAACCTGTTAATATCAACGATGCCTCGAAGATTGTGAAGATTACTTCCGACACCCACTACGAACTGCCTGCCGATGCTTGGCACAACACCTACGTGGTGACAGCCCTCGACCGGATGCAGAACGAGAGTAATGGTGTGAAGAAAAAAGTGAAATAAGAAGATTGCTTATCTCAGATAAGGGTTGAATTGCAACTCATCGGCAATCGTGCTCTGCGGACCGTGTCCGGGCAGCACGGTTGTTTCTTTTGGCAGCTTGGCAATCACGTCGTTCAGGCTATGCTCCATCTCCTCCCAACTGCCTTCCTCGAAGTCGGTGCGCCCGATACTCATTCTGAACAGCGTGTCGCCTGTGAACACCATGTGTTCGTCCTCGCAGTAGAGTAGGGCCGAGCCGTGGCTGTGTCCGGGTGTCTGCACAACCTTCAACTTGTGGTCACCAAAAGTGATGATGTCGCCGTCTTTCAGCGTGCGGCCCACTTCGGGCTCAGGATCGTTGATTTGCATGCCAAAGATGGTGGAGGCATGGAATGACAGGTGAGTCACCAGCTCCACATCCTCCTCGCATATCTCTACCTTCAGCCCGTATGTGCGCAGCATGTCGGCATCCCCGAAGTTATGGTCCAGGTGTCCGTGGGTGGCTATCAGATGAACGGGTTTCAGCCCTTCCTGACTGATGTAGTCCTTCAGTGCCTGCTTCTCGTTGTCGTAGTAGGCACCGCAATCAATGATGACACACTCCTTGGTGTCATCGCTTACTATATAGGTGTTCTCCTGCAGCGGATTACACATGAATCGCTTAATCGTCATCATAGCGGCAGATATATCAGATGTTTCTCCTTGAACCATTCCTCGCTGAACCATTGGTCGAGCGACGCCTGTTCTGCTATTCTTCTGAAGGGTTGTGTCTCGGCTTGCAGGTTGCCGCCTTTCAGGCATATCACACCATTGGGCAGCGCATTGCGTTGCTCCTTGCCGATGTTTTTCTTCACGATTTTCACCAAGTCGGGTAGGGGCATCACGGCACGGCTGACCACAAAATCGTATTTTCCCTTCTCCTCTTCGCCTCTCAGATGCTCGGGCTGGCAGTTCTTCAGTCCGATGGCATTGGCTACTTCCTGCGCCACTTTTATCTTCTTGCCCGTGCCGTCAATCAGCTTAAACTGACACTCGGGAAACAGAATAGCCAGGGGAATTCCGGGGAATCCGCCGCCAGTACCGAAATCCAGAATCTTCGTGCCTGGGCGGAAATGAACCATCTTGGCAATAGCCATCGAGTGCAACACGTGGTGTTCGTACAAGTTGTCAATATCCTTGCGCGAAATGACATTGATTTTGGCATTCCAGTCGCTGTACAATTCGCCAAGCATAGCCACTTGCCGTTGCTGATTTTCCGTTAAATCGGGGAAATATTTCAGTATAATATCACAATTCATGCTGCAAAGTTACGAAATATTTCCAATAATCATTGCTATTTATTAATAAATTCGTACCTTTGCACCCGCAAATGAAAAAGATGACAGATTTTAAGGCTGCATTGTTCGATTTGGACGGTGTGGTTTTTGATACAGAACCGCAGTATTCGGTGTTTTGGGGTGCTCAGTGCAGAGAATTCCATCCTGAGCATCCTGGCCTTGAGAATGAAATCAAGGGTCAGACGCTCACTCAGATCTACGATGCATGGTTTTCGGGCGACCTGAAGCCCATGCAGGCTGTGATTACCGAACGGCTCGATGCTTTCGAACAACAGATGAGCTACGATTACGTAGCCCATTTCCAATCGTTTATCACGCTCCTGCGCAGTCATGGGGTGAAGACGGCTGTGGTCACTAGTTCCAATCAACCCAAGATGAAGGCCGTTTATAGCCGTCGTCCTGAGTTTAAGTCGCTTTTCGATGCCATTCTCACCTCCGAGGATTTCGAGCGCTCCAAGCCCGATCCCGACTGCTATCTGAAGGCTGCCGAGCGTTTCGGTGTGTCGCCCGAGGATTGCGTGGTATTCGAAGATTCGTTCAATGGTCTGAAGTCTGGTCGTGCTGCCGGCATGTATGTTGTCGGTCTGGCCACCACCAACCCCGCTGATGCCATCCGTCCCCTTTGCGACGAGGTGGTCGGCGACTATCAACAATACGTATAATCAACATTAATCAATCACATAAAAAAACAAATTTGTTATGGCTGGATATTTAGTTTCAGATACTCGTAAAGTAACTACCCACCGCTTCATGGAAATGAAGCAGAGCGGTGAGAAAATCAGTATGCTCACCTCGTATGACTACACGATGGCAACGCTTGTCGACAAGGCTGGCATCGATGCTATCCTCGTTGGCGACTCGGCTTCGAACGTGATGGCTGGTAATGCCACCACGCTGCCTATCACCGTCGACCAGATGATCTATCATGCTAAGAGTGTGGCACGTGCCGCCAAACGTGCTTTGGTAGTCTGCGACATGCCTTTCGGTTCTTATCAGGTGAATGCCGCTGAGGGTGTTTCCAATGCCATCCGCATCATGAAGGAGAGCGGATGCGACGCCCTGAAACTGGAGGGTGGTGTGGAGATTCTCGATACCGTCAAGCGCATTCTCGATGCCGGTATTCCCGTGATGGGCCATCTGGGACTGACGCCTCAGAGCATCAACAAGTTCGGTACCTATGCCGTGCGTGCCAAGGAGGAGGCCGAGGCTCAGAAACTCATTTCCGATGCCCAGAAGCTCGATGAGATTGGTTGTTTCGGCATCGTTCTCGAGAAGGTGCCTGCCGCTCTGGCTACCGAGGTGACCAAGCTGGTTAAGTGTCCCACCATCGGTATTGGTGCTGGCAATGGCACCGATGGTCAGGTGTTGGTCGTTGCCGATATGCTGGGTATGACTCAGGGCTTCTCTCCGCGTTTCCTGCGCCGCTATGCCGACCTCAGTACGGTGATTACGGATGCCGTAGGTCACTACGTGGAGGACGTTAAGAATAGTGACTTCCCCAACGAGCAGGAGTCCTATTAGTATGAACTAAAACAGAACTACGTGAATTCTCAGAATACACCCGTTCATCTGAAACTCTGGCACCGTGAGTTTTGGCTCATGTCGCTGGCTTCGCTGCTGCTCACGTCGGCAGTCTACATGTTGATACCCGTCATGCCCTTGTGGCTGATGCGGATGGAGAATTTCTCATCCTTGGAGATTGGCTTGTCGATGGGCGCCTATGGCTTGGGACTCTATCTCTTGGGGTCGCAGTGTTCATGGCTTGTTCAGCATTATCGCCGCAACAAGGTGTGCATGCTGGCCATCTTTGTCATGGGTCTCAGCATTGCACTTCTTTATTATATCGACAACCTGCGGTCGGAGTTTATGGAGTTTTCTGTCATCCTCCTCCAGCGCTTGCTGTTAGGTGCCTCTTTCGGACTGGCTCAGATGGTGCTGTCGTCGACGCTGATCATCGATACCTGCGAGGCTCATCAGCGCACGGAGGCCAATCACAGCTCGTCGTGGTTTGCCCGTTTTGCCATCTCGTTAGGGCCTCTTGCGGGATTGCTTCTTTATACGTCGCTGGGCTTTACCTATGTGCTCTATGCCACCGTCGGATGCGTACTGCTGTCGCTGTTGCTCATCCGCTGCGTGTCGTTCCCATTCCGTGCTCCAGAGGAGACAGTCCATGTGGCATCGCTCGATCGGTTTATTCTTCCGGTTGGCTTTGTGTTGTTTCTTAACTTACTGATAATCAGTGTAGTTATTGGATTTCTGTTCACACTTTCCTTAGAGCCTGTTTTCTATGCGTTTGTCATGGGCGGATTCCTCTTGGCATTGCTTGCCCAGCGCTTCGTATTCCGTGATGCCGAACTCAAGAGCGAGGTTATCACCGGGCTCATTCTGCTCATGGCATCGCTGCTGGTCATGTATACTTCCATGCAGTCGCCTGTGGCTCCCGTGCTCCTTGGAGTAGCCATCGGACTGGTGGCTTCACGCTTCCTCTTGTTCTTCATCAAGCTGAGCCGCCACTGCAAGCGAGGCACGTCGCTGAGCACCTACTTCCTGGCTTGGGAAACGGGTGTGGCTTTGGGACTGACACTAGGGTATGCCCAGTTCTATGGTAATCCCGATGCACTCATCATGTGCTCATTGGCTATTACCGTGGTTGCTTTGCTCATGTACCATTTCTTTACGCATAGCTGGTTCATGAGCCATAAGAATCGCTAGACAGCGTGTATCGATTAGTCGGTAGAAACGATGAGCAGCTCGCGCTGTTCGTCGAGTGCGGTCTTGAGATCCTTGGCACCTGAAGTCACCTTGCAGAGGCTCACCTCGTCGCCCTCAATCTCGTTGATCTTCAGACGGGCAATCTGCTTGCGTGTCTCCTTACCACCAATCTTGCCGATGGTGTAGACATCGAAATGCAGGCCCTCATACACGCCATGAGTCGAACCGAGGTCGATGTACACCTCCTTCTGCTTGTCTTTCTTCTCGGCGCCACGCTCCAGGATACGAGCCACGAGGGGATAATCGATGTTGTAGTAGCGTCCAATCTGGCGACGCAGCGACGATAGACCATTCTTGATGGCATTCTCGCGGGTGTTGTCCCATAGGTAACTGCTTCCACCTGAACGGCCTACCTCAAACACTTCGCTATCCAGCAGTTCGCCTGTGTCAGCTCTTTTCTTGTGGAGTGTCACGCTGATCTTGGCGTAGTGTTCCTGTTTTCTGTTCTTATCCTTGGTATGCCATTCGGTAATAGTGGTAATATAATTGATGGTACCATCGAAAATCAGCTGTGTCTCGGGGGTAGGAGGCACCTGCAGACCATCGCTCACCGTGAAGCGGCGCACGTAGCCCAATGCCTGGATAACACTCGCACGCACGGCATCCACATAACCAGGCTGTTCGGTCACCGTCTGATCGTTCATGGCGTCGGCAAGCACATCCAGTATACCGTCGGTTTTACTCTTATTCTTTTCGGTATAGTTCAGCTTGGTTACACTCACGTTCAACTTGGCATTCACGTTTTGCGCCATCAACGATGTCGACATGATGAGGGCGGCAGCAATGGTTATAAGTCTGGAAATCATCATACGATTTTTTTATTGGTTTATATTCTCGTTGCAAAGATACTGAAAATCAGCCGAATAACAAATAAAAATTCGGAGAAAATTGCTTTCCCCCGAATTTTTCTGTTTATCGGATGGTGATCCATACCGGCTCACCGCGCTCTTTGGCCTCCACGATTTTCTGCTTCAGGCGGTGCACCCAGATGCGACTGTCCAACACCTTGCCCACCTCGCGGTTCTTACCCAGCAGGATGCAGCCCTCGGTGTCTGCTGCCGTGTTGCCAGCATGGATGCGGATGCCCTCGAACTTCGGCACACCCAACAGTATCGGTAACCACTTCTGCATCTTTGGCGAGTACGAGATAACCACGGCGTAACGGCCTTCCGGTATCGCACTCTTGCCCTTGATTTTATACGCCCCGTGCTCATAGTCGCGCCATGTGGGTTCCATTGTGTCGCAGAAATACTCGTTAGAATAGCCCGTTGAATACTCATCTACGATTGTTCTGCGGATATACAGATGACCAATCGTGTAGGTCTTGCGTTTTGCTATACGTTCTAATATTAATTCCATAATGCTTATTGTTACATTGTTACAAAGTTACATTGTTACGTTTCGTCCAGTGGTGGCGGTCGGTCTTACTTATCCATCCGTCACGCATCCAACGAGAGATAATCATGCGCATGGCTGTTTCTGAGCAATAGCCGCGTTTCAAGGCTCGGAGGTCATCAACAGTAAAGGTTGGTGCAAGTTGGTCGAAGACGGAATGATTGGCACTATAGCGCTGGCACTCTTCATGCGCATCGACATACTGATTTTGCAATGCCTCGCCGAATGCTTTTATCTGCTGAGAAAGACAATACTGGGCCATCATTAGTGCAAAGTCGAGACAGGCCTTGCTTTCCTTGTTGCAGCCTGACAACAGATGAAAAATCACCCCACATCGGAAGCCAATCACGGCAGCACGTTTACGATAGGTGTCCTTCACATGGTCGATATCCTTGACTGCCTCTACTCGTTTCTGCTCCACCCATTCCTCGATGGCTTTGCGCAAACGAGGGGTGTCAACGAGACCAGAGAAAGAACGCAGACGGGTCACAGCCTCTTGAATCTTGGCTTCATCCTCTGCCGAACGACGGCCAAACTTGGGCATCTTCGAAAAGCTGCTATCAGGCATTTCGGCTACGAGGATTCGAGAGCTTAGACCATTCTCGATGTTATCCGACTTGAAGCACTTCCGCATGGCCCCGTTGGTTCCGAGCATCGTCCAGTTATAGGCGACTTTTACGACTCCCGATTCTGCGGCATCAGAGTTGTAATCCTGGCCCCACTCACCCTTATCGAACGAAAGGCGATAGATATCATACTTCGAACTCCATGAGCCTGCACCATTCGTTTTTCTGAGGGTATCAAGCTCCTCTCCAAAGCTGTACAAGGTATGCCCTTGGGCATTCTTGAAACGCTTCAAAAGGGTCGAGCATGAAACCGTGACTGGCACCATTCGGATGAGCACTTTAGGATCTTCGGGAGCCTTTTCGTTAGCCTTGCGGCCTTTCTTACGCTCCTTCCATTCCTCTTCACGTTTACGTGCCAAGGCATCCTCTTCATCGAACTGACGTTTCCAGACATCAACGGCGTTCTTGACCACCGATTTGTTCGAGGCCTGCTCGCCTCGGATAATCGACATCAACCCCAAGTGCTGTAAATTGCCGTCGCAATACTCAATCTGAACTTGGTCGGCGTATGCCGCTGCTATCGGCAGAACACCACATAATACAGGCATGTGCATCGTTACAGGCACCCCAGCCAAAGACTCTTTGAGTCCGATGGGCAATGCTTTGACATTGACTTTCACGCCAGTCTCAGCCTGAACGGCCTCAGCATCTTCGATTTCATCTGAAGAAATACCCATTTCGAGCGCACTCACAATCTGATCTATCAGTCGTGAACCTTTGGTTGGCTCCTTGCAGGCTGAGTGAATAATACTCTTCATTTCCTGAACGGACAGTTTGAAGTTAGGCATCACTTCCATCAGCCATTCCTCGTTATTATCGCAGATAGCACGAAGATTTGCAGCCAATTGATGAAGTCTTTTATTCCGCTCACCCTCGCTGGGTTCACCTCCCGTTCTGCGCCAGTACTCACATATAATAGAGGTATAAGGCACGCCCTTGAACTCTTGCGGGTACTTTGTTTCAACGGCTTCGGCTTTCTCTACAGGTGCATTAGGAGCAACAGCAGGTGCTACGGGTGCAGGTGTAGGTGCATCGCCATCATCACCTGGATCATAGTAAGAGCCATCCTCCGTGCGACCATCAATGCTCAGACCTCTATCAGTATATGCCTTGCGACGCTGAGCCACCTCTTCCTCTGAAAGCTGAGCGTACCAACCATCGGCACGATAGATTTCAAAATCGGCGGGCGAAATATAGATGAATCTCTCTGGAGTAAAGCACGATGTATCACATTCTACCCCAAGAGCCTTGCAGTATTCACGTTGAGCCTCGGGTACCGTCATGCCCAACGGCAGACGAATATCGATGTGCATTTTACGACGGATGGAATAATCCTTGTGTAGCATCAACCCCTGCCAACGACCACCTATTTCTATATCGAGCTTTTCAGACATTTCATTGGCCTTTTCCACCAACTCCGGGTCATCAATATCGATGCAAGTCTGCCAAGTGAAACTCTCAGCCACGATGTGTTCACGATCGCGGTAATCATCACGATACTTTGTATAGTGTGGGCATCGGAAAGGCAACCAGCCCTTCAACTTACGCTGCTCTTCTTCATCCTGAGTGCCGTTGATGCGCTGCTCCAGCTGCTTCAGCCTCGGTGAATGGGTCAACGAATCGTAGTCTCGGAGCGGGCATTCTTTGATGAATGCCCTTGTTTGCTCCTTGGTCTGACGTGCGTTGAGTGCTATCAATCGTTCCAAAATCATTTCCATATCGTTTCCTCCTTTCTTGTTTTAAAGTAAGACATAATCTCGTCGGCCTCCTCCTGATAGAGGGCCTTGGTGAGTGCCAGCCCGTACTTCTTCGGGAACTTGAACGTGACGTACACAAACTCTTGATCCATTCGTCTCTCACCAGCTCTGTGACCGCAGCTGTCACTTTTACGATAGATGGGACGTGTAATCTTTACTGCCCCGTGAGCCGTCTCATAGAGGGTTTCGTGGAGTGGCCCCTTGCTGCCATCTCTGTAACGCTTCACTCTGGTACGACCGTCGGGATCAACCTCGATGCCAGCACGATAACGTACACGCTCACCGTTCGTCACCTCCTTGTCATCCTCCCATGGGCACGGCACTATCAGCATGTTGCCGTTCAACTGGAAGTTAATACTTGCGTCCATCTGGACTGCGTTGTTCAAAATCTGTTCTTGAAATTTCTGTGGATTCATTGTTTTCTGAATTTTGGTAGAGCGAAGTGTCAGAAGGGTGGCCACCTTTCGTTGTGAAGAGAAATCTCGCGAGACTCCGTTCACCTCAACTCAGAGTTAAACTTTGATTTTAGCGATTAAGAAACTGTACATAGAAAGGCTGGTTTGCTACTCCTTTGCCTCCTTTGTTCATTCGACATTTCTGGATTAATGCCAGTTGCTGGCGGGCTATTTTGGCCATGTCTGAACAATACCTGTCTTTGAAAATCTGTTTCTTATACATCTTTACTTTTGTAACCGCTTCCTTCGAGCGGGGTCTTAATGAATACTGCGGAAGTGCTCTTTTCGAGCGAACTTCCATAATACCCTGAAGACCCCTTGTTTTTTAGGGAAAACTTTAGGGAGAACGTTAGGGAAAGGCCGTTTCAACCTCTGTGGGCCAATAAAAATAAAAAACGGAACCCCTTGTAAATCAAGAGATTCCGCTATCTGCGAAAAATTTTCAAAAAAAATATTGGTTTCCCTAAGGGATTCCCTAAAGCCCTTTTTACCGCTTGTGTAGATTCAGGTCTTGATGGTCGAATGGGTCGTATTTCGACTGGAAATCCTCATCGTCATCGTAGTCTCCATAAAGTAATTGATCAGGGCTGGCCTTCAGCAGCTTTACACATTCTATTATAATAGGTAGGGCCTTGTCGTTGGCACTATTGCCTTTGCCAAGACCTGTAAGCCAAGCTCCAGATGCATCCTTGAAGTGACCTTCGAGAATGGCAGGCAACGAAAATCCGTCGGCAACCGTCACGAGTCCTTCAGCCACAAATCGCTTAAATAGCTCCACGAGCGTGCCCTTGCCAAACAAGCCTTTCCACGTCAAATGACAATCCTCATCTCTCTTGCCTGAGAACAGAGCTTTGAAGTCAGCTTCGTTACCCTCTATCCATTCCTCCTTCACCAATTTCTGATAGAGCAACGTCAAGTGACCATCCGTCACACCGCTCTTCCTGCCGAAGGTCATCGTCTCACGAGGCTTAGCGGGTTTTTCAGCCTTCTTAGTTATACGCTGCTTCTTTTCCGATAGTGAACTGTTCGGCTGTTCATGCTGCTCCAGCCATTCCATCAACAGCATGCCAATGGTTTGCATCTTCAGTTTGGCTAGCGACAATTCGGCTATCTCCCAAACCTCCGTGACCACTGGCTCTATCTGATGTCCGTAACTATCCCAAAACTCATAAGTCAAAGTCTCGTCCTTGCCGATTTTCCGCAAGGCAACGTTACGAAACGCTTCCCTGTCAGCCGATGGAGCCTCAACCTGCTGCAACTGACGGAGCCACAAATCGTCCTTTCTCAGAGCCGACAACCACTCAGAGGCCGAGGCATAATCACCTCGATTATTGCTCATCATAGTGCATCGTCCTCCTCACGCCACCAGCCGTGTCCACATCTCTCGGCATGATCCATCAAATAAAGGAATGAAAGGGAATCATCTGTAATCCAACCTTTAGCCAGATACTTGGAGCGCACCTCACGGACTTTATTGGCAAAACGCCCCAACTGATCTGACACGAATTGCTTGAAAGACTCCGGCTGCTCATCCCAAGGTGTAAAATCCTTAGTCACAAAACGCCCGCAGAGTTCCCGATCCATGTAATCGAACAACTCCTGAGCGGCCTGCAGTACGCCCTTGTCAAACTGACGGGGCACCACACCATAGATCTCGTCGTGTAGCATAATCACATCGGGCTTTAGTTTCAGCCGCAAACCACGCTTCCAGTGGCGCTCTATCTGAAGCATCGCATCAAGTATGGTGCGTACATAATCACGAGGAGGCATCTTTGTATATTCCGGCTGTCGAATCAATTCTTTATACTCCATCGAGAAGAGCTCAGCCAACTCGTCTTGTGCAGGCTGGTAATGCCCATATTCATACACGCCGATAGCAAACTTCTTCATGATGTAGGCCGTGTGCATTGCCACGTGCTCATACTCCGTAGTTCTAAGCCATTCCACCAACGGCTTATTCGACACACTGAAGTCGTTGAACCCTAGCGGGTGATTATTCTTGATGCCGAAAGCCTCCTCCTGGTCGAACGAGAAGTGCAGGCTCAGGTCATGACATAGCCCCGCTATCTCAAGCATCAGCCGCAAACGGTCCATTTCCCTATCCGTCAGCGTCTGTTGCTGCACCAGCGACAGCAGCGGGCTGGGGTTCTCTTCGTATTGAACCCTGCCTTCATCTGCCGTCCAGAACATGTCCGACAGATACACAGCCATCGGCGTGTATCCATTCTTCTCAGCCAACAACCGGTCCACCTGCGCAAGCCTGTAAGCCCTGCGCTCATCACCCTTCAAACGACTAGCCTTGTCAAGGCCAGCTCCCTTGAAGAGTCTTCTCTCAATATATGCCAGTTCCTGCCTGGCTGTTCTTGTCTCTGACATAGTTATATTACTCTATAAATTCCCAATATCCATTTCGCCTACCGTTCACACGCTTCACAATCAGTTTCTCCTGAAGTACAACAGTTATTGTCTTGACGGTACGCTCAGACTTTCCTATAGCAGTGGCAATTTCCTTTTGGGTGGCTGAGGGGTTCTCATGCATGATGCGAAGCACCGCAACCTCTTCTAAAGTGCAATTTTTGCACTTTGGAGGCAGTTCGTCGCCCAATTTTGCACTTTGAATTGGCTTATTTGCACTTTGACCTTCGGTCGAATCATCTCCATCAGTCGCCTTGCCCCAATCCACGTGCATGATTCTGTTCCTCAGGTCGTGCTCTTCACCCAGCAACATGCTACGGAAGAACCGCTCCAAATAGAGCGTGGTCTCTGAAATACCTGCTGTCAGGTCACTATAGTTGGCACGCACCAGCGCATTACGGAAATACCAGGAATTCTCGGCAAACACATCGTTCACCACATTAAATCCCAGCGTACGCAGATACTTGATCATGAATACCGCCGTCGTTCTCGTGTTGCCCTCACAGAATGCATGTACCTGCCAGAGATTGGCGCAGAAACGAGTCAGATGACGGATGGCCTCATCGATATTCATGTTGGCATAGTTGAACTCACGTTCCTGGCCCATATCGTATGCCAGCGTGTCGCTGATGGTATCGGCACTGGCATAGAACACCGTTTTGCCGCCAAGCACCCATTCGTTCTTGGTGATGTTGTAGTCACGAATACGACCTGCCAATTTGTAGATGCCTTCAAACAACCGGCGATGGATGGAAATCAGCTGTGCCGGCGTAAACGAGAATGTCTTCTCTTCTATCAGCTCAGTTATGCGCGCAGCCACCTTGTCGGCCTCTTCCGTGCGATCACCTTCCACCTCTTTGCGCCCTGCTGCCGACTTGTAGTAAGAGTCTATCAACTCCTTTGCCTCGCCAATGCTGATATCGCCCTCAATGTGGCGCTTTGCCGTATCAAGCAGGTACTCAGAAGTCTGAAGCCTGTCAACCTGTTGCAAGCCTATAGCCACCTTCCACGCTTCGCTACGTTCACGTTGTTGTGGCTCCCCTTGGCGGATGTATTCATCCAGGCCCTGAATGGTATATTTCTGTTCGTCGCTCATAATTCTTATTATATATTGTTTTCACACAAATGGTTTGACTCTTTGTGTGTTTGTATATAAAGTCTTATCATCTCATTTCTTTGGGTTCTTCAACTGATATATATAATCAAAAACCTAAAACTCCAAACTTTGGTTATCTAATTCAAATGCAATGCCCTTATCATTTATAACGAATACATGCCCTCTATAATCATCTGTCAAATTCAGATTATAAGAGAAGGCAACCATTGAAATGGGCAGATATGACTTGTAGTTTTCCTTTGTCAATTTAATCTTTTCCATTGTAATATCCTTTACTTTGTCATTTTGCCTTTGTTTCCAATGCCTTCATCTCATTGATCAGATTGTCAAGTGTGTTCCGCTCGAACTTGTTCGCTTGCCCAGGCAAGAACTTCCGTTTGCCTTCTATCGACTCCTTCGCCTCGATGAGTGCACCACGGAGTTCATCTTCTAGATCCTTTTTCACTTCAATCATTGGCTCGTATTTTTGAATGTGACTACTTGAACAACTCACTATGGCTGCCCAATCTTACCGATTGTCGTTAAACATATCGTCCACATTGTCGTAGACCTTGTTAGGGTTACGGCCCGACATGGCTTCACGGATGGCAGCCTTGGTCGTTTCGTTCGGCTCATTAAAAATGTAGTCGAGTAGCACACTCTCCACGTAGTTGTTAAGAGTACGGTTTTCCCTGACTGCGTTGCTCCTCAGTCTCTCCAACAGGTCGGCCCTGAGTCGGAAAGAGGCTGGTTTTCTGATAATAGTTGTTGCCATAGTTGTAATACAATTAAATACCTTCGACTGCAAAGATAATACATTTTATTTATATAGCAATGCATTTTATCGATTTTTTGTAACATTGTAACTTTGTAACAATGTAACAATAAGGATTTTCAATTTGTGCATGTAGTACTTTTAGAATATATAATAATTATAATTATTATATATTTATAATATAAGAGTGCGCGTTCGGCAGGTGCTTAATGTTACAAAGTTACATTGTTACAATGTGACATCGCCATGTCTGCCCACCTTGCTCGCTATCGGCGAAAAGTAATCTTCGAGGGCAGGAAATTACGGATTCGGGGCCTCGATGTTACGTTTCGTGAAAATTGAACAAATTTGTGCTGAAAATCGGCCCAAATCGAAGGTCAAAATTTGGAAATACAGGAAAATCTTCGTACCTTTGCATCGTGATCACAAGCGGGATTCGGTCACCCGATGCAGCTGGCCGAAATGAATCTAATACTACGAAAAACACATTGATTATGGCAAAGATTTTGTATGAAGTGAAGCAGAACCAGAACGAGACCAGCACGGCGTTCGGCAAGTGGTTCGCAAAGGTGAAGTCGCTGGAAACGTTGAACACCCGCCGATTGGCGCAGCACATTGCTGAGCACGGCTCGATCTACACGCCCGACGTGGTGTACGGCGTACTGGAGAAGTTCCGCTCGTGTCTGTTGGAGATGCTCCTGAACTCGAAGAAGGTGAAGATTGAGGGCCTCGGCACTTTCTACACCACGCTGGAGAACGTGAAGCACGGTGCGAAGAAGAAGGAGGAATACAGCGTGCGTGAGCACATCAAGGGCCTGCACATCCGATTCCTGCCCGAGCAGACCACGGAGGAGAACATCTCGAGCCGCGAGTTCCTGAAGAAGGCCGAGTTTGTATTGCTCGACTCGCTCCTGCCGAAGGAGGATGAGGAAACCGCAAGCGGTTCCGGCAGCGGTAGTGGTAGTACGACTCCAACGAACACCAACAACGGCGATGAACCAGGCGAAGGCGATTAAAGAGTGCGCCGAGAGGCGCTACTCTTTACATTAAACATTAAACATTAAACGTTAAACATTAAAAAGATGAAGAAGGAGACGTGGAAAACGATTATTCAGGTAATCATCAGTATTTTGACGGCGGCTCTGACCGCCATGGGAACAACCTCGTGCATGGGCTACTAGCACCGGCATAAAAAGAAGAAAGGGAACCATTATGGCTCCCTTTTTTCGTAGTCGATAGGG
>JAEEGI010007696.1_pt1 | contig 24079 bp, 19 predicted proteins | sample 8958751 | NCBI WGS metagenome assembly JAEEGI01 (sample SAMN16246545, study PRJNA631951) | gut metagenome | biome: gut microbiome; feature: rumen; material: KS-attached | host: Bos | place: Iran: Karaj | collected 2018-10 | reverse complement strand
GACCTGTGGAACAAGACTCCCTGGCCCAACGAACCGATGCTCGCGCTCTTCGATAACTTCAAGCACGGCAGGCATATCTTCTACGCCGCAATAGTGGAATACATTTTCAAGCTCAGCGATATGGAAGACAGCTTCGCCATAGTGCCGGCGCCTATGTACGACGAAAGCCAGCAGCAGTATTACAGCCTGCTCAACAGCTTCGGCGCCAACGCCATCGCCATAGCCGCCAACCAGCCCGAAAGCGAACTGCAGTTTATAGGCCGCGTGCTCGACACGCTTGGCTATTTCAGCTGGAAAGAATACCCCAACTCGCTGGCGTTCAACTACTACGAGATCGTGCTCAAGAGCCAGAAGCTGACCGACGAGGAAAGCGAAAAGATGATCGACCTCATCTTCAACACCGCGGGATGCGAGACCGGCGCCATCTACCAGATCGGCAAGATCGGCGGCAGCGGCAATACGGTGTACGATATCCTGAACCAGCTTATGAGCGCAAAGCGCACCGAAGGACTCACCGCGCTCTACGACCAGAACGAGGCGCGTTTCAAGGAAAGCATAGACGAGATCATCAGCGTCTTCAACGAAAGCAACTGACGCACCACAATAAACAGTAAACCGATATTCACGCTCAACGCCGCGGACCTGTAAAAAAACGGGTCCGCGGTTGCGTGTTTATGCGCCGCGGTATTGACAAACGCCGCTTGGAAATGGTATAATAAACACACGATAAACAATATTTTTCACCGCGTTCCCGGCGCTTCCGTGCGCGCCGCGAAGACGACGCTGCAAACAAAAATCAACAAACACGAAAGGCGGAAAAAAACAATGTCAGACGCAGTTCTCGGTCAATTCAAACAGCCCGAAAAAGAAAAAGTCATTTCAAGCGAAGGCAGAAAATTCAGGGTAGGCATCATCGGCACCGGCTGGATAGCCGAATCCCATATCGAAAGTTATATGAATCAGCCCGACGTCGAGATCGTCGCCGCCGCGGATCTCATCCCCGGCAAGGCGCGCGCAAAGCTCGACCATTACGGTCTTACGAACGTCCGCTGCTACAACTCGCACAAAGAGCTTATAGATAACGAAGAGCTCGACGGCGTTTCCGTATGCACCTACAACCGGCAGCACAAGGATCCCACCATATACGCGCTCGAAAGGAACATCCACGTCCTTCTGGAAAAGCCGTTCACCGTCACGCTCGACGAGGCGGTCGAGATCTGCCGCGCCGAAAAGAAGAGCAAGGCGTTCGTCTCGCTCGGCTTCCAGCCCAGATTCGACGAGAATATGAAGATGATCAAAAAGATCGTGGAATCCGGCGCTTTGGGCGAAGTTTACTACATCCAGACCGGCGGCGGCCGCCGCAGAGGCATCCCCGGCTCCACGTTCATCGAAGACAAGACCGGCGGCATCGGCGCGCTCGGCGATATCGGCTGCTATTCGCTCGATATGGTGCTCAACGCCGTGGGATATCCCAAACCCCTCACGGTCTCGGGCTACGTTTCCGATTTCTTCGGCAAAAACCCCAAATACAACGGCGCGGACGCAAAGCGCTTCTCGGTCGACGATTTCGGCGCCGCGTTCGTCCGTCTTGAAGGCGGCATAATACTCGATTTCAGGATCGCGTGGGCGATGCATCCCGACACCCCCGGCGACACGCTCATCTTCGGTAAAGAAGGCGCGCTGCGCATCCCGTCAACCGATTGCTGGAACGGCTCGGTCGGCGGCCCGATGATACTGTATCACGATATCTGCGGCGAACAGGCGCAGACGGTCATCCCGCTCGTCCAGACCCGCAAAGGACTTTTCGATATGAAGATCCGTTCGTTCATAGACGCCGCCCGCAACGGGCTTCCCGCCCCGGTCCCCACGTCGCAGATACTCTACAACCAGGCGATAATCGACGGCATCAACAAGAGCGCGAAACTCGGCCACGAAGTCGAGATAGTCATCCCCGAGATCTGATCCCGAAAAAAGCGTAAAAACAACGGCTTTCCGCTTCATTTGCGGAAAGCCGTTTTCTTTTTTTGTTTTATTTGTCGAATACCGAATTGATCTCTGCGATATCGCGTTTCAAATTCGCAAAGCTCTGCGTAACGCCCAGAACGTTTTCTTCTATGCCTTCGAACTCCAGCGAAACGAAACCGTCGTAGCCGGATGAACGTATGTTGTAAAGGATCTGGAACACGGGGACGTCGCCCTGGCCGTAGATGGTGGCGCGGCGGTAGTTGCCGGCGCGCGTCCTGCCCCAGCCGAATCCCGGGTCGCGTTCCTTGCCCGAACGCCAGAAACAGTCCTTGGCGTGGACGTGCGCAATGAAGGGTAGCAGCTTGGAAACCGCTTTTGCGCAGTCTTCATCCACTCCGCCGAAATTGCCTATGTCGCACAGATATTTGTAGTTCGGATGCGCCACCGCGTTGAACACGGCTAGCATCCTGTCGCTGTCCTGGACCAGTCTGCCGTGGTTTTCGGAACAGGTGGTCACGCCTTTGCTCTGTGCGTAGGACGCGACTTCGCGTATGGCGGCGGAAACGGTGGGCAGCACCGCGTCAAAGGTCTGCAGGCCTTCGTAACCGGCGTAAAATCCCGCGGTTATGTCGTGGCGCATAAGCTTTATCCCCGCTTCTGAAGCGGCGTCCACGTGGCGTTCCACGCGCTTTATCTCGGCGGCGGGATCCTTTTGAAAGAAGTTTGCGCCTGTGGTGTAGATAGGCGTTTCCAGCCCTAAGCCGCGTGCGTATTCCGCAAGCTTTACCGCGCGTTCTTCAAGAGTTTCGCCCTCGGGTATGGAATCGTCCAGCACGAATTCAACGCCGTCGGCGCCAAGTTCCTTGACTTTGTCTATGACGTCGAACATAGTCCAGCCGTCGCGCATCATGCGCCAGAACGAATATGTCGAAATACAGGTCTTCATTACAAAAGCACCTCGCAGCCGCTCTTTGCGGAATCGTAAATGCCGTTGAGCATCTTCTGCATCATTACCGCCTGATCTATGGGGTAGACCACGTCTTTGCCGTTCAGCACGCAGTCGCAGAAGTGATACAGCTCGCGTTCGAACTTGCTGCCTTCGGGTCCCACGGTGATGACGTCGTCCGAAAGGAAGCCGTTGCGCTCGCCGTAAACGGTGAGCGGCGAAAGCGAAACGCCCGCTTTGGAGCCGAATATCTGCGTGTCGGAATGCGGCGCGCCGTTGATCGCCCAGCTCGCTTCAAAGAGCAGGGAAGCGCCGTTTTCAAAGCGGATGATGCCGTTGCCGGAATCTTCGGTGTCGAACTTGTTGTCGGGGCAGGGCGTTCCGTGCCAGCGGTCGACGCCTTTGGTCTGGTAATCGCCGATATAGCTGTAAGTGCAGGCCGAAACGCTCACGGGTCTAGGACAGCCCATAAGGTACCACGCGGCGTCTATGCCGTGTACGCCTATGTCGATGACCGGACCGCCGCCGGCGGTCTTCATATCGGTGAACCAGCCGCTGGGGGTCCCGCGGCGGCGCACGTAAGCGGTCTTGGCGCAGTAGACTTCGCCCAGTTCGCCGCGTACGAGCATATCGTGCACGTACATATTGGCTTTGCCGAATCTGCCGGGGACCGCGAGCATGAATTTCACGCCCGATTTTTCCACGGCGTTCTTAATGCGCAAGCCCTCTTCAACGCTGACGGTGAGCGGCTTTTCGCATATGACGTGCTTGCCGGCGTTCGCGGCGGCGACGCTTACGGGCGCGTGGCCGTTGTTCCAGGTGCACACGTCCACCGCGTCTATGTCTTCGGCGGCGAGCATTTCTTCCACGCTGCCGTAATACTTGGGGATATTGAACTTTTCCGCGGCTTTGCGCGCGCGCTCTATATCGAGGTCGGCTATGGCGCACACTACGGCGTTATGGACGTTCTGGTATGCGGGGAGATGCGCGTTGCACGAAATATTGCCCGCGCCTACCACGCCTATTCTCAGTTTTTCCATTTGGATGACCCTCCGCGCTTATTCGTTATTTGCTCTTCTTTTTGCGTATGAACAGAACCGCGCACACCGCGCAGATGACTACGGCCGCGGCAATGACGATCCAGATCCAGGCGTTGCTGCCGCCGTCCTTTTCGCCGGCTTGCGATCCTTCAGCGGCGGAATCTTCGGGGTTTTCGCCCTCCTCGCCGAGCACAACTTTGACTTTTATCGTTTCGCGTACGTTTTCCATATCGGCGTTGAGATACGAGACCTGCACTTCGATCTCGGTCTCGGCTTTGGCGCTTTCGAGCGGGAGGAGTTCGAGCTCAAAGAACGCGCCGTTGACGGTGGTCAGCTCCGAAAAAGCGCATACCGCGGGGTGAAGAGTTTCGCCGTCCTGCTCGATACCCATCTTGAGTTCGGGGGAGATCTCTTTGTCTTCGAACGCCCAGTCGCCGTCCTTGAATTCAAAGCCTTCGGCGGGTATGTATTTTACGCCGAGCGAATTGACTGCGGCGTTTTCGGCGCTGTAAACAATTTTGACCGTTTCGCCCTTAGTTGCGCGTATTTCTTCGGGGGCGCTGAATCCGCCCGCCGCGAATACCGAAAATACGCATAATAGCGCCGCCAGCGCGAGCGCAGTGATAACAGCTGTACGTTTCATAAATCATTACCTCTTTTTTATAATAAGTTTTTGCCTAACTGGATTTTACCATACCGGCGGCGCGTTGTCAATATCTTCCGCATTTATCTTTCAACGCTTTTTGCCGCAAACGGGCAAAAATATGCCCCGGACTCCGCATAGAGTCCGGGGCGGTGCTCATATGTTTGCTTTAAAGGTTACCGTAAATTATTTGGATTTCTTAACGATAACGGTAGCGCCGAGAGCGATGACGGTAGCGAACGCAAGAGCTATGAGGCCTGCATCGCCGGTCGGAGGAACGGGAACCGATTCTTCGGATTCATCGGGTTCGGGTTCAGAGGATTCTTCAACGGGTTCGGAAGATTCTTCTTCAGCGTTCCATTCGACGGTGATGGTGTCGATAACGGTGGGTTCCTGTTCGTTCGGCAGATAGATGACGAGGTCGAGAGTAGCTACCAGGCCGTTGGGAGCGTCTTCAACTTTGACGCCGCAGTCGAAGGACTGGATAACGTTGACTACGTCAGCATAGGTGACGGGGCCGGTGAAGCCGACGGTGGAGAGGAAGTTTTCAATAACTTTGAAGCCCTGGTTGGCGCTGACTTCGATAGCAGCTTCGCTGAGCGCGCCGCCGAGCCAGCCGTAATCGCCGTAGTTGCCGTAAATGAACACTTTGGAGTTGTCGAGATCCTGGTTGAAGGTGAGGATGAAGTCAACTTCGCAGTCAGCATATACGCCGGGATCGGTGTCGACAGCTTCAAGGTTGAAAGCGTAATCTACATCGGCAGAGATGCCGGAGAGATCGTCGTACTGAGTGATAACTACGCCGAGGGTGGGTTCGGAAGGTTCTTCAGAGGGCTCTTCGGAAGGTTCTTCGGAAGGTTCTTCGGAAGGTTCTTCAGAGGGTTCTTCGGAAGGTTCTTCAGAGGGCTCTTCGGAGGGTTCTTCGGAGGGTTCTTCGGAAGGTTCTTCAGAGGGTTCTTCGGAAGGCTCTTCAGAGGGTTCTTCGGAAGGTTCTTCGGAGGATTCAACTTCGCCGTTGATGGTTATTTCAACGGGGAATTCAACGGGATCTTCACCTTCGTTGCTGACGGTGATGACCACGGTATAAGTGCCGGGGTTTTCGCCTGCGTTGAGGGTGAGCTTGAGGACGGTGCCGTCGATTACCTGAGCATTATCATAAGTAAAGCCCGCAGCGTCGATATTACCGGTGTCTTCGTTAACGGTCATATTGGTCTTGAAGACCGGTTCGATAGGTTCATCTTCGTCGCCGATTTGAAGGGTCTTGTTGACGAGAACGCCTTTTACAAACGTAAGGCCTTCGGGAACCTCGGCTTTGACGCCGGCGGCTTTAACGGTGACACTGTTGAAGATAACGGAGATCACAACGGTAGCGCCGGGATCGACAGCGTCATTGTCGGCTTCTACGGTATAAGGATCGCCTTCCGCAGAAACGACGAGCGTGCAGATCGCGCTCAGAACGAGAGCGAACGCAATGACAAGGGAAAGGATTTTCTTCATTTTCAAAACTCCATTTCTTTTTATTTTTTTTGAGTTTATTTTTCAAAATGACTGTACGAACGGAGCAGCGTATATTACCGCGCGTATGTCCGCGCCGGGGTGTCAGACGCGCAAAAATATACGGTACGCCGTCTATACATCACGTATTTTAGCACAGCGACCGTAAATTGTCAAGAGTATATCGCAAAAAAGTTAAGAAAAATTGAACAAATCTGTATATATATTACATTTTTACGCGCGCAGAAACGCGGCGGTCAGTCCAAAGGCACGAGCACGGGCCCCGCGAGCGACAGGAAAAAGCGCGTGGGGACGAGCGGAGATATGAATTCGGGCACGCATTTTTCAAAAATATTGTCCCCGCGCAGCGTCAGCGTGCGGTAATAACTGCCCGCGCGTCCGCCGTAAAAGACCAGATACGCGTACTCCGCGCCGGCGTCTTTGGCGGCGGCGGCGTAAGCGCGCGCAAGGCGCACGAATTCCGTGTCGGTGACGTATGCGCTTATATAGACCGAAAACACCATATTTTCGGGCCGCAGGCCGTCTTCAAAGACGTTCACCGCTTTTTCGGCGACCACTTCGTACCTGCCGTCGGGGTATTTCGCGCGCAGCGCGGTGACTATCTGTATGCGGGCGTCGTTCATAGCGCGCGCTTTCAGGTAGTCAAGGCATTCGTCGGTCACCCCCGCGCGGGAATACCACACCGGGAACTTGACCGAAAGGTCGTATCCCGGAGTTATCTCGGCGTAAAAGCGGCGGCTCGTAAAATCGAACTGCAATTCGGAAAGGCGGTATTCTTCCGCGTCGTAATTCGCGGCGAAATATTCGTTCACGCCCCTGTCGCTTTCGGCGGCTTCAAACGGCGAGCCCAGCACGAAGACGTGCGGGACGACAGTCAACATAACTATTATAACGCCCGCGAGCGCGCGTACGGCTTTTTTGGCGAGTATGAGCTCGGCGGCATAGTGGCAGGCGAACGCGCAGACCGCGCACAGCGCCGCGCAGAGCGCGCAGCGGAGCTGAGTCCCGCCGTAGAAGCTGCAGAGCAAATATGCACACGCCGCAAAGACCGCGGCCTTTGCAAAGACGTTTACGCGCACGAATCCGCTCGCCGCCGCAATGGGGATGAGAAGCAGGAACGAGCTGTATTTTCCCATATGCGGCGAAACGACGTAACCCGCCGCGAAAGCGAGCAGGCACATCAGCACTATGTTAACATAATATTTGATGTCTCTAATGTCTACCTTTGGCTTTTTCATATTTTTTCTCCGTCACGTTGTAGGGGTTCGAAAGCTTTATGAGCAGATCGACGTCGTCGTCCTTTTGATATTTGTTGTTGCGTGTAAATCCGCATTTGCGGCACCTGTGTGTGATGACGAAACCCTTTTTTCCGTCCACCGTGACGCCCACCGGATCCATTATCCCGCGGCACTCGCTCGCGCGGTCGCCGGGATTGACGTCGACGTGCAGCGAGCACAGACAGTAGGGGCAGTGATTCCGCGAGGAGTACCCCAGTTCCGGCACTTCGCGCCCGCAGTTGGCGCACACGAACGATTCGTCTTTTTTCGTAAAAAGAGTGTTTTCCATTTTTCTCCGAATTAAATATAATAAGTTGAAAATGTTTACAAATTGTACTGTACTTTTTCCTACGGATGTATTATAATACTAAATTGTGAACATTTCAAGGGGGTAAACGCATGAGTAAAGATAAAAACACGAATTGCAGGCTGGGAACGGTCGGCGGCCAGGCGGTAATGGAAGGCGTAATGATGAAATCGCGTTCCGATATGGCGATAGCGGTGCGCAACGAAAAAGGCAATATCGTCGTCCGCACCAAAAAAGTCAAGGCCGCAAAAGATAAATTCAAGCCTTTCGGCTGGCCGGTGATACGCGGCGTGGTCAATTTCATAGAAATGCTCATCCTTTCGTATTCAACGCTCACTTCGTCTATGGAAATGGCCGGGCTCGACAAAATAGAATCCGAATCCAAGTTCGATAAATGGGTCGATAAGCATTTCGGCAAGCATATGCTCGCCATAATCGGCGTCATAGGCGGCGTGCTGGGAGTGGCGCTGGCGCTGCTTCTGTTCATGTTCGTCCCTATGTGGCTGGCAAAGCTCATAGATAACTACGTAGTAAGTCTGGGCTGGGCGTTTTCGCTGGTCGAAGGCGTGTTCAAGATAGCCATATTCATAACTTATCTGGCGCTCGTTTCGCTCATGCCTGATATAAAGCGGCTGTTTATGTATCACGGCTCCGAGCACAAATCCATTTTCTGCTACGAAAAAGGGCTCGAGCTAAACGTAGAAAACGTGCGCGCCCAAAAGCGCTTCCATCCGCGCTGCGGGACCTCGTTCATTTTCGTGCTGCTCGCGCTTTCCATACTCGCCGGCTCGTTCATTCCGCACGATATCGGCTATATACGCGTGCTGCTCAAGCTGGCGGTGCTGCTCCCCGTGGTGGGGCTCGGCTATGAATTCATCCGCTACGCCGGCAGGCACGAAAACATCCTCACACGCATTCTTTCGGCTCCCGGGCTCTGGATGCAGCGCATCACCACCAAAGAACCCGACGACAGTATGATAGAAGTCGCCATAGTCTCGGTCAAATCGGCGCTTCACGATACTGATTTCGCCGATTTCAAGATCCCTTACGAGCCCAAAGAAGAAGAAAAATCACCCGAAGAATCCGCAGAAAATACCGAAAACGGAGCTACCGATGACGACGATAGGTGAATACCGCATAAGCACGCAGAACAATCTAAAACAGCTGTTCGGCGAAGAGGCGCCGCCTCTGTGCGACATCCTGATGTGCCATTATATGAACGTCGACAAGTCCGAGCTTATACTCAAGGCGGACGAGGAACTGCCGGAGGATATCATCTTCAAGATGAACGACGCGGTGAATCAGCTCGGCTACGGCGTGCCCGTTCAGTACATAATAGGCAACTGCTGGTTCTACGGGCAAAAGATATACGTCGGCAAGGGCTGCTTCATCCCGCGTGCCGATACCGAAACGCTCGTTCAGGCGGCTCTGCCCTGTATCCCGCAAAACGGCGTATTTGCCGATATTTGTTCGGGCAGCGGATGTATTTCCGCCGCCATAGCCGCGTCCCGTAAGGACGCGAAAGGATACGCGCTCGAGCTTTCGTACAAGGCACTGCCATACACCGAACGCAATACCGAAGAATTCCCGGGCGTGGAAGTGTTGCGCTTCGACGCGCTCGACGAAGACGACTACCGCGCTCTGCGCGAACGCGTCCCCGAAGGGATCGACGTCATAGTCTGCAATCCGCCGTATATACGCGAAAGCGAAATAGATTTTCTGCAGCAGCAGATCCAGTACGAACCGCGCCCCGCGCTCGACGGCGGCGAAGACGGTCTGCGCTTTTACCGCGCCGTCACGGAATACGCCGGGCTGCTGCTCAAGCCTCACGGCGCCCTTCTTTACGAAGTCGGGTACGGTCAGGCGGGCGACGTTTCCGCCATTATGGCGTCGCACGGCTACAAGACCGCCGCCGTAAAAGATTTTAACGGTATCGAACGCGTAATTTTAGGCAAAAAATATTGACAAGCGCAAAAAAGCATACTATTATGTTATAGTAGTGCTTTTTTCAGTCCGCGCCCCGCGCGCGGACGCGGAGAATGAAAAATGGAAGAGATCGTTTCCCGCGCAAACGAGCGGATCAAGCAGGCGGCCTTCCTTGCGGAGCGGCGAGAACGCGAACAAAAACGCCGGTTCTGTTTTGAAGGCGTGCATCTGTTAGAGGAATATTTAAAGAGCGGCAAGACCCCCTGCGAGCTGTTCGTCACGCGCGAAGCGCTGGGGAAATACGGCGAGATTCTCGCAAACTGCGCCGGAAAAGTCACGCTCGTGAGCGAAAGCGTATATTCGCGCCTTTCCGCCGAGCGCGCCCCGCAGGGGATATTCTGCGTCGCGGAATATCTGGATAACGTAAAAGAGAATACCGTGCCGCCCGGCGGCAGCGTCATACTCGAATCCGTGCGCGACGCGGGCAATCTGGGCGGAATGATCCGCACCGCCGCCGCGCTGGGGATAAACTGCGTGGCGGTCACGCGCGACTGCGCCGATATCTATTCGTACAAAACGGTGCGCGCATCTATGGGCGCGCTGTTCACGAGCGAGGTCATCGTGCTCGACGACGCCGTATCTGCGGTCAAAGCGATGGTGAGTTCGGGCAAAAACGTCTACGCCGCCTGCCTTTACGGCGAAACGCGTACGCTCGGCACGTTCGTTATAACAAAAGAAGATTCGTTCGTCTTCGGCAACGAAGGCGCCGGTATAAGCGGGCCGCTCGCTTCGGCCTGCACTTCGCGAGTGATAATCCCCATGTCCGGAAGGACGGAAAGCCTCAACGTCGCCGCCGCCTCGGCGGTGATAATGTGGGAAATGGTACGCAGCCGTGGATAACGCCGTATATTATATCTGGCTCGCACAGGCGCTGGGCACGGGAACGCGCGCGGCGGGCGAGCTGCTGCGCCGTTACGGCGGCGCCAAGGAGATATATTCGCTCGACGAATATCCGCAGGAAGCGCGGCTTTCGGAACGCCAGAGGCGCGTGCTCGCCGACAAAGACCTCACCGCGTCGCTCGCCATACTCGAAAAATGCGCCCGCGCAAACGTCAAAGTGCTTTGCTACGGCGACCCGCTCTTTCCCGAACGGCTGCGCGCCATCAGCGCGCCGCCCGCCGTGCTTTATTACCGCGGCGTGATAAAAGACCTCAATTCCGAATACCTCGTTTCCGTCGTCGGCACGCGTTCTATGACCGAATACGGCGGAAAAATAACCGAATATTTCGCGGGCGAATTCGCCGCCGCGGGCGCGGTGGTGGTCAGCGGGATGGCTTCGGGCATCGACTCCGCGGCTCACCGCGGCTGCCTTGCCAAATCGGGCTACACCGTCGCCATACTCGGCACGGCGATCGACCGCCCCTACCCGCCCGAAAACGCTCAGCTCTACGATACCATCGTAAGAAAAGGGCTCGTGCTCAGCGAATACGCTCCCGGCAGCGAATACGCGCGCAACTGTTTTCCCAAACGCAACCGGCTCATAGCGGGCATATCCAACGCCACGCTCGTCACCGAGGCGGGCGAACGCTCCGGCGCGCTCATCACCGCTAACGACGCCATTATGCAGGGCAAAGAAGTCTACGCGCTCCCGGGCCTTTCGGGCAGCAAGCAGTCGGTCGGCACCAACACGCTGCTGCAGAAAGGCGTGCGGCTGGCGTACAGGCCTTCCGACGTGCTCGCCACCGCGGAGCTTATGTATCCCGACAAGATCCGCATCACCGCCGAATCCTATCGCACCGAGCGTTACGATACCGGCGCGCAGCCGCACTTTACCGAAAGCCGCGTTTCGCCGGACACCGGGGTGGAGGAAGTCCACGACGGCTATTCGTACGAAAAGATCGGCAAGCTCGAACCCGACGAAGTCACCGTCGTGACCGCGCTCAGGGGCGCCGGAGGCGGGCTTTACATAGACGAAGTGGTCGCGTCCAGCGGGCTCGACGCGGGGACGGTGATGTCCACGCTCACCGTGCTGGAAGTCTACGGCGTGGTATCGCAGAAAAACGACGGCCGCTACGTGCTCGTCTGAAATATAAAACCGCAGCAAATTCCACTCAAACACAGGAGTATATCTAATGAACAACGCACTCATCATCATCGAGTCCCCCAACAAGATCCCCGCCATCAAAAGCTTTTTGGGCAAAGGCTATAAAGTAGCCGCTTCCGTCGGCCACGTGCGCGACCTTCCCAAGAGCAAGCTGGGGATAGATATCGAAAACAACTACGAGCCGCAGTATATCAACATACGCGGCAAAGGCGAAATAATCAACCAGCTCAAAAAGGACGCCAAAAAAGCCGATATCGTGTATCTGGCGACCGACCCCGACCGCGAGGGCGAGGCGATAAGCTGGCATCTCGAACAGGCGCTGGAACTCGACCCCGCAAAGACCAGGCGCATCACGTTCGGCGAGGTGACCAAATCGGCGTTCCGCGAAGCGTTAAAGAACCCGCGCGGAATAGATATGAATCTCGTCAACGCCCAGCAGACGCGCCGCATACTCGACCGTCTCGTCGGCTACAAGATATCGCCGTTTTTGTGGGAAAAGATCGAAAGCGGTCTTTCGGCGGGGCGCGTGCAGTCGGTAGCCACCCGCATCATCGTGGAACGCGAAAACGAGATACAGAGTTTCGTCCCCGAGGAATACTGGAACCTCACCGCGCTGCTCGCCACCGCAAAAGGCGAGGAATTCACCGCGCGCTACTACGGCAGGGCGGATAAAAAACGCGAGCTCAAAAACGCTTCCGACGTGCAGAAGGTGCTCGACGCCGTCAAAGGCGCGGCGTACACCGTGGCGTCCGTCAAAAAATCGGTCAAAATCAAGCGCCCGCTGCCTCCGTTCAACACCTCCACGCTCCAGCAGGAATCCAACCGCCGCCTCTCTATGTCCTCGCAGCGCACCATGATGCTCGCGCAGGAACTATACGAAGGCGTAAATCTGGGCGAACGCGGCATCCACGGTCTTATCAGCTATATGCGTACCGATTCGGTGCGTATCTCGGATGAGGCGCGCGCTGCGGCGAAAGATTTCATAATCTCGCAGTACGGCGAACCGTTCTACCCCGCGGTCCCCAACGTATACAAAGCCAAAAAGGGAATACAGGACGCGCACGAAGCGATCCGTCCCTCCGACCCCTCGCTCACTCCCGAAAAAGTGCGTTCGCGCCTTTCGGGCGACGCGTACCGCCTCTACAAGCTCATCTGGGAACGCTTTATCGCGAGCCAGATGAAATCCGCCGAGCTCAACACCGTCAACGTCGATATCGAAGCGGGCGGCCACACCTTCAAAGCGGCGGGCAGGACGGTCAAGTTTATGGGCTATATGGCGGTCTACGGCTACGCCGACGACGACGACGAGGAAGAAAGCGGCAAACTTCCGGCGCTTTCCCAGGGCGAAAAGCTAACTGAAAAGAAACTCGTGCCGGAACAGAAATTCACCCAGCCTCCCGCAAGGTATACCGAAGGCTCGCTCGTCAAGGCGCTCGAGGATATGGGTATAGGCAGGCCTTCCACGTTCGCCGCCACTATAAGCACAATCATCGCGCGCAAATACGTCCAGCACAGCGGAAAATTCCTGGAGCCCACTCAACTGGGCAGAGTCACCAACGGGCTGATGATGGAATGCTTCCCCAAAATAGTCGATTACGATTTCACCGCCAATATGGAGACCGACCTCGACGCCATCGAAGCCGGCAAAGAGGATTATCTCAAAGTCATAGACGGTTTTTACAAGGATTTCGTCAAGCAGCTTTCGTACGCAAGCGAGCATATCGATCGGGTCAGCTACGAAAAGCCGGTCGAATACACCGATATAATCTGCGACAAATGCGGCGCCAGGATGGTGGTCAAGGAAGGCCGGTTCGGCAAATTCGCCGCCTGCCCCAACTACCCCGAATGCAAGAACACCAAACGGCTCGCCCCCGACGGCAAGACCGAAAAGAAACCCGAACCGGCGCCCGAAGGCCCCGAGGTCATAGCCGACGAAAAATGCCCCAACTGCGGCGGCGATATGGTGCTGCGCAAGGGGACTTACGGCCCGTATTACGCCTGCCGCAACTACCCTAAATGCAAAACGACAATGCCTGTCGTCAAGGACAGCGGCGTCAAATGCCCCAAATGTGGCAAACGCCTGCTCATAAAACAAACGCGTACCCGCCGCACGTTCTATTCGTGCGAAGATTATCCCAAGTGCGATTTCTCGTGCTGGGATATCCCGCTCGACGAAAAATGCCCGCGCTGCGGAGCCATGCTGCTAAAGAAAAAAGCGCGCAATATAGTATATTGCAGCGATCAGAAATGCGGCTGGCGCGAAGAAAACGGCGTGGAAAAGAACGGCTGAACGCAGACAGGTTTAAGATCAGAGGTGTTTCACACAATGCACGACCGTTACGAATATAAAGACCAGAGCGGACTCGAACGCGTGATCGGTTACGAATTCAAGAACAAAACGCTTCTGGAAAACGCGCTTACGCATTCTTCGTACTGCAACGAAAAGCGCGGCGCCGAAGGCGCGCCTTCTTCCAACGAAAGGCTGGAATTTCTGGGCGATTCGGTGCTTTCGATCGTGGTCTCGGACCATATATACAAAAACTATTCCTCGTTCGACGAAGGCGACCTCACCAAGGTGCGCGCCGCCGTCGTCTGCGAAAAAACGCTGGCGGAGTTCGCGCGCGATATCGACCTTGGCAGCTACATCAAGCTCGGCCACGGCGAGATCGTCACCAACGGACGCAGCCGTCCTTCCATTTTGTCGGACGCCTTCGAGGCGGTCATAGCCGCCATATATCTCGACGGCGGCATCAAAAACGCCGAACAGTTCATACTTCCCAAGATCAAAAACGCTATCCGCAAGACAATGAAGAAGGGCAACGAGGATTATAAGTCCCGCCTGCAGCAGATCGCGCAGGAGACCCCCGAAGAGCTTCTGGAATACGTGCTCGTCGACGAAAAGGGTCCTCCTCACGACCGCGTTTTCACAATGGAAGCCCGGCTCAATTCCAACGTGCTGGGCACGGGCGTCGGCCACAGCAAGCGCGAAGCCGAGCAGATGGCGGCAAAAGAGGCGCTCAAGCTTTTCCCGGTCGATGAAAACGCATAAAAACATAGCGGTCTTCATTCCGCATATGGGCTGCCGCAACGCCTGCGTGTTCTGCTCCCAGCGCGCCATCACCGGTGTCGACCACACAGAGCCCGACCTGAACTGCGAGCTTCGCCGCATCCGTGCGACGATCGAACAGGCGATACCTACGCTCAAGGGCGCCGACGCGGAGATCGCGTTTTTCGGCGGAAGCTTCACGGGAATTGGCGAAGAGCGCATGATCGCGTTCCTGAGATGCGCGCGGGAATATCTGGGCGGCAATATCAAAGGAATAAGATGTTCCACGCGCCCCGACTACATAGACGACCGCATCTGCGGGATCCTCAAAGAAAACGGAGTCACGTCCGTCGAACTGGGGATCCAGTCCACCGACGATAAAGTGCTCGCCGCGTCAAAGCGCGGGCATACCGCCGCGCAGAGCGAAAAAGCGTGCGAAACGCTCGCGCGGTACGGTTTCGAACTCGGCGGTCAGATGATGGTCGGCATGCCGCTCGCAAACGAGCAAAGCGAAATAAAGACCGCGCGCGACATAGTCGCGTACGGCGCAAAGACCTGCCGCATCTACCCGATGGTGGTGTTCAAAGACACTCCGCTTTACGAAATGACTCTCGCGGGCGAATACACGCCGCTCACAAACGAAGAAGCCGCCCGCCGCGCCGCCTCGTGCGCGAGGGTATTCATAGATTCGGGCGTGGAGATACTCCGCATAGGGCTGCACTCTTCCCGGAATCTGGCGCAGGCGCCGTTCGGCGCGAACCATCCGGCGCTGGGCGAGCTTGCGGAAGGCGAGATCTATTACGGGATATTACGCGAAAAGATAGCCGCTTTCGGCGCGCGCACGCCGTCGTTATTGGCGGTCGTCCCGTACGGCGAGCTTTCCAAATGCATAGGGCATAAAGGCGTCAACCGCGCGCGGCTCGCCGCCGAATTCAACGCAAACATCCGGTTCGTCCAGTACAAGGGACTCAATAAATATGATGTGAGGATATTAAGTGAAATTACGAGCTATTGAAATGCAGGGCTTCAAGTCGTTCCCCGAACGCACCAAAATGACTTTCGAGGGAGGCATGACCGCCATCATCGGCCCCAACGGGAGCGGTAAAAGCAACATAAGCGATTCCATCCGCTGGGTGCTCGGCGAAATGTCGGCGAAAAGCCTGCGCGGCGCGCGAATGGAAGACGTCATTTTCAACGGAACGCCCAAGCGTCCCGCCGCCAACTACGCGGTGGTCTCGCTGTTTCTGGATACTTCCGAAGAATATATGGCGCACCGCGGAGTCATAGCGGACGAGCCCGAGGAATCGGGGCTCACACCGCGCCAGCGCGTCTGGGACGCCGAAGAGGCCGTCATCACGCGCAAATACTACCGCACCGGCGAAAGCGAATATTATATAAACAAAAAACAGGTCCGCTTAAAGGATATATACGAATTCTTCTACGATACCGGCATAGGCCGCGAGGGGTATTCGGTCATAGGCCAGGGCAAGATCGCCGAAGTGCTTTCGGTCAAGGGCGACGAGCGCCGCAGCATATTCGAAGAGGCCTCGGGCATAAGCAAATTCCGCATAAAGAAGACCGAGACCGAGCGCAAATTGCGCGATACCGATTCAAACCTCGACCGCGTGCGCGACATCTTCGCCGAGGTCGAATCCCGCGTGGAGCCGCTCCGCAAAGAAGCCGAAAACGCCGGCAGATTCATAGCTCTGAGCGAAGAAAAGAAAAAGCTCGAAGTCACCATCTGGCTCGAGCGCATAGATATGCTGCGCGGCGACCTTGAAAGCGCCGAAAAAGCGCTGGCTTCTTCCAAACTGGAACTTGACCTTGCGGGCGACGAGCTCGACGCCGTCCAGCGCGAGGAAGACGAATTCAACAACCACGGCTACGCGCTGCTCCAGCGCCGTTCCGCGCTGGACGAACGCTCGGTACAGCTTTCCGAAGAATCCGCGGTGCTTACACAAAGCAACGCCGTGTTCGAGACCGAATCCAGGCATTACCGCGAAAAGATCGAAAGCAACGCGCGCGAATCGGCGCTCGTTTCGGGCAGAAAAGCCGCTTCCGAAGAACTCGCTTCCGCCTGCCGCAGGGCGATCGAAGATATAGCTTCCGCCGCGGAACAGCTTAAGAAACAGGGCGAGGAGTTCGAGCGCGAACGCGAGCGCATAATGGAGCCCGCAAGGAGCGCGGAAGAAGAGCGAGCAAAAGAAAACGCCGCCATTTCCGCCGCCAACGACCGCCTTACCGAAATAATCAAGCGCACTTCCTCGTGCCGCGCGCTAATCGCCTCCGCCGAAAAACGCGGCGGCGACAACACCGGACTCGTCGAAGAAAGCCGCGCCAGACTCAACGAACTCACTTCGCGCCGCGATTCGCTTTCCGCGCGTGAAAAAGAGATAACGAACGACCTTTCAAACACGCGCGCGCGCATAAACGAAATAAACGGTTCCATAGCCAAGACCGAATCCGAGCGCGAAAAACACGTGTCCCTCGTCAACAAAGCCAATATAAGGTCGGCTGCCGCCGAACAGGAACGCGAATCGCTGCTCAGGCTCGAACGGCTGTTTGAAGGTTATTCCGATTCCGTCAAGACCGTGATGCGCCAGGCGTCCGAAGGCCGCATCAAATGCCAGGGCAGACCAATCGACCTGCGCGGTACGGTCGCCTCGCTCCTTTCCGCCGAAGGCGAATACGTAGTCGCCATGGAAACGGCGCTGGGCGCTTCGGTCCAGTTCATAGTATCGGGTTCCGAAAAAGACGCCAAAGCCGCCATCAATCATCTCAAGACCACCGGCGGCGGCAGGATAACCGTGCTCCCGCTCGACACGGTAAAGGGAAGAAGATGCGACGTTTCGCGCATCAAAGACTGTGATGGCTTTGTCGGCGTCGCTTCGGATCTCATCATCTGCGACAAGGAATATAAATGCATAGCCGACGAACTGCTCGGCAGGACGGTCATCGCCGAGGATCTGGACAAGGCCTCGGTAATGGCGGCGAAATGCGGCTATTCGGTCAAAATAGTCACCAAGGACGGGCAGATCATCAACGCCGGCGGCTCATATACCGGCGGATCGCCGCAAAAGAAAGTCGGCTTGTTCACACGAAGCGCCGATATCGATAAACTCGACGCCGAGATCTCCGAGCTCAACACCGCGCTCATGCAGGCGGAACTGGGCAAGCGCAGCGCCGAAAAACGGCTCGATTCGCTCAAAGAAGAGCTGGCACGTCAAAGCGCAAGAGCCGAGGAGCTTTCCGCTCAGGCGGAACAGGCGCGCACGGACCTTTCGTTCGCCGAAGCCACCCGCGGCGAGGAAGAAAGCAAACTCACCGGCATGCTCGAATCAGACCGCCGCAACGACGAAGAAAAACAGACGCTTGCTTCCGAACTCGAAGAACTCGAAGCCGAAGAAGCGAAGATCAGAAAAGCCAAAAACGTAAGCGAAATGAACGTCATAGCGGCGGAAGAAGCCATAGCCAAAGCCAACGCCGCGAGCGAAGACATACGCTCATCCATCGCCGACGTGAATATGCAGCTGGTCACGCTCGGCGCGCGCAGAGAAGCCGAACAGGATAAACTCGACGCCATACTCGGCCGCGTGCGCGAGGACGATGAAAAACTCGCCGAGATCGCGTCCGAGACCGAAGAATGCGAATCCGCTATACGCACGGGCGCCGAAACGTTCGAGACCAACCTGCGCAAGCTCGCCGACATAGAAAACGAAAAGACGGCGATAAGCGCCGAAAAGAAAGATATAGACAAAGAGCTCGAAGAGCGCGAAAAGACCGTTCCCGAACGGAAAATGCGCCTGCGTGAGGCGCAGATCCGGCGCGAGCAGGCGTTCCAGAGCCACACGCGGCTGGAAAGCGGCAAGCAGGCGGCTCAGGACGAGTACGATTCCGTTTCCGGCAAATTGTGGGACGAATACGAGCTCACTTATTCCGACGCCGAAGCGTTCCGTCTGCCCGTGGAAGAGCGCGAAAAGATGCCTACCCGCTTAAACAGCGTAAAGGCAAAGATCCGCGCCATGGGCGTGATAAACGTCAAAGCGGTCGATGAATACCGCGAACTCAAGGAGCGCTACGATTTCCTCAAAGCGCAGATCGACGACCTCGACCGCACGCGGCGCAAGCTCGACAACGAACTTTCGCGGCTCGACACCAAAATGAAAGACGTGTTCTTGGACACGTTCGCGCGCATCAACAGCGCGTTCGGCAGGGTGTTCACCGAGCTGTTCGGCGGCGGCAGCGCCCGCGTCGAACTCACCGATCCTTCCGACCCTCTCGGCTGCGGAATAGATATCATCCTGCGTCCGCCCGGAAAATCGGTGCGGTCCATAAGCCTGCTTTCGGGCGGCGAGCAGTCGTTCGCGGCGATAGCGCTTTATCTCGCGCTGCAGGAGATCAACCCCGCGCCGTTCTGCATACTCGACGAGATCGAGTCTGCGCTGGACGAAGTCAACCAGGCCAAGCTTATGGATTACATAAAAGCCCATTGCGGCAAGACGCAGTATCTGCTCATCACCCACCGCAGGGGGACTATGGAGCGCGCGGACACGCTTTACGGCATAACGATGCGCGAAAAAGGCGTTTCGGAATTCTTAAAACTGGATCTCGACACGCTGGGTGAAAGATTCAAGGATTACACAGACGACAAGGAGTAAAAATGGGATTTTTCGATAAACTCAAGGCGGGGCTCAAAAAGACGCGCGACCTGCTCATCAAACCCGTGAATTCGCTGTTTTCATCCGCCGACAAGGTAGACGACGATTTTTACGAGGAGCTGTTCGACCTGCTCGTATCTTCGGACGTGGGCGTGGAAGCCTCGGAGGAAATAACCGAAAAACTGCGCGAACGCCTTAAAGAAAAGAAGATAAAAGAGACCGCTCCCGCAAAAGAGGAATTCAGGCAGATACTCGACGAGATGATAGGCGAAGATGTCCCGCTCGACGTTTCCGGCAAGACCGTGATACTCGTCGTGGGCGTCAACGGCGTGGGCAAGACCACCTCCATAGGCAAGATCGCGCTGATGCTCAGGCGCCAGGGCAAAAAAGTCATGCTGTGCGGAGCCGACACGTTCCGCGCCGCGGCGATAGAACAGCTCGCGGTCTGGGGCGAACGCGCCTCGGTGCCCATGATCAGTCAGGTCGAAGGCGCCGATCCCGCCGCCGTGGTGTTCGACGCGTGCGCCGCCGCCAAAAAGCAGGGGATCGACGTGCTCATCGTCGACACCGCCGGAAGACTGCACAACAAAAAGAACCTCATTGACGAGCTTTCAAAAATAAACCGCGTGATAAGCCGCGAATATCCGGAAGCTCACCGCGAAACGCTGCTCGTGCTCGACGCGGTCACGGGGCAGAACGGACTTTCGCAGGCGCGCGAATTCACTAAAGCCGCCGACGTCAACGGCATAGTGCTCACCAAGCTCGACGGCACCGCCAAGGGCGGGATCGTGCTCGCCATACGCAGTTCGCTCGGCATCCCCGTAAAGCTCATAGGCGTTGGCGAAGGCCCCGAGGACCTGCAGAGTTTCAGCGGGCGCGATTTCGTGAACGCCATGTTCGAAGAATAAACGGAGGCGCCGTTATATGGAAACCATAGTCATCGCCACCGGAAACAAACATAAGGTATCTGAAATAAAAGAAATGCTCGCCCCGTTCACGGCGGGGAAGTACGAGCTCATATCCATGCGCGAAGCGGGGTTTGACGGCGAAATAGAAGAGACCGGAACGACTTTTGAAGAAAACGCCTTCATCAAGGCGAGCACGGTGTGCCGCGCCACCGGCAAAATAACGCTCGCCGACGATTCCGGGCTGTGCGTGGACGCGCTGGACGGACGTCCCGGCGTGTATTCGGCGCGCTACGGCGGGCTGGATACCGACGACGAGCAGATCTCGCTTCTGCTTTCGGAACTCAAAGACGTCCCCGCCGAAAAACGCACCGCGCGTTTCGTGGCGGTGTTCTGCGCCGTGTTCCCGGACGGCGGAACTCTTTCGGCGCGCGGCGAATGCGAAGGGACTATCCTGTTCGAGCGGCGCGGTTTCGACGATTTCGGCTACGATCCCGTGTTCTACTATCCGCCCGCGGGCAAGACGTTTGCCGAAATGACTCAAAGCGAAAAATGCGCCGTCAGCCACCGCGGCAGGGCGGTGCGCGGTTTCGCAAAACTGTTTTTCAAAGAATAGCCGCAATTTTCAAAACGCGGCTTTGCAGACGGCATAAAAATAAGTTAAGGAGTTGACCGTATGTATTTCGATTTCAATTACATCTTGAATCAGTTGGGATCCGTGGGGATAGCCGACGTTTTCGATATCATCATCGTCGCGTTCGTGTTCTACTATCTCTTCAAATTCGTACGCGAACGCCGAGCGGGCAAGCTCGCCATCGGCGTGCTGTTCCTTATCGTCATGCTGTTCATAAGCGAGCTCGCCAATATGCGCGCCACGTATTTCATACTCAAAAACGTGGTCAACGTAGGGTTGATCGCGCTGCTCATAGTGTTCCAGCCGGAACTGCGCAGCATGCTCGAAAAAATGGGCAGCGAACCTCTCAAGGGGTTCCGCGGCAAGCTCAATAATTCCGCGGTGACCGAATACCGCGCCGCCATAGGCGAACTCACCGCCGCGGTCGACCGCCTTTCCGAAAGCAAGACCGGCGCGCTCATAGTCATAGAAGGTTCCACCAAGCTCGGCGACGTCATAAAGACCGGCACGGTCGTCGACGCGCAGATCAGCTCGTTCCTTATCGGCAACATATTCTTCAATAAAGCGCCGCTCCACGACGGCGCCGTCATAATCCGCGGCCTGCGCATACTCGCCGCGGGCTGTTTCCTGCCGCTTTCCACCAATCCCGATATCATCAAGGATCTGGGCACGCGGCACAGAGCCGGAATAGGCATTTCCGAAAACAGCGACGCCACCGTCATCATCGTCAGCGAAGAGACCGGCACCGTGAGCATTGCCGAAAACGGCGAACTCAAGCGCGGCTTCACCGGCGCGGAACTCGAAAAATACCTGCAGGCGCTGCTTATCGATCCCAAGATCAAAAAGAGCTTCAAACAGCGCTTCTTCAGTCTGCGCGATCCCGAACAGGACGACGAAGAGGAGGGCGGTTTCGATGCTTAACTCCCTTTCCTCCGCTCCCGCCGGCGCCAAAAAGACCAAGAGCAGGGCGTTCACCCTGTTCGTCATAGTCATCGCCGTGCTTTCGGCGATAGTGCTGTGGCTTTACGTGCTGGGCTACGATTCGCCCAACTACGAAAAAGAATTCAACGTCGCCGTCACCGCCGAAGGCGAAAGCGAGCTGCGCGCCGAAAAGGGCTACACCATCGTTTCGGATTTCGGTTTCAATATCAAAGTGACGGTGTCCGGCCCGCAGTCCGAAGTCAATATGCTGCGCGCCGACGACATAAAGGCGTATATAGACGTTTCGGGCGTCACCGCGGCGGGCAACAATTCGCTGCCCATATACGTGGTGCTTCCTAACGAAAACAAACTGGCGGTCGCTGCCAAGAGCGTCGAAAGCGCCGTCGTCTTCATCGACCGGTGCATCTCGACCGAGATCCCCGTCCGCGTGCAGATAACCGATTACACGCTTTCCGCCGACCTCACGCTGGGCGACTACACCATAAACCCCACCACCGTCACGGTTGAAGGGCCCGAAAGCGTGCTTGCCAACATAGAATACGCATACGCGAGCATAGTCCCGGGCGAGATCAGCGGATCGGTAAAATCCAACGCCTCGGTCTCGCTGCGCTCCTCTTCCAACGCGGTCATCAACAACAGCTATATCGTGCTGCTCGACCCATCGGTCGAAGTTTCGGTGCCCGTGTACAAGACCAGGGACGTCCCGGTGCGCGTGCATTTCGTGGGCGGCTACTACAGCACCGAATCGGCGACGATAACGCTTTCGAACGACTACGTCAAGGTCAAGGGCCTTGCCGAAGACGTCGACAGTCTCGACGAGATCAGGATCGACGTGGCTGAAAACACGCTCGTCCCCGATCCCGAAAACAAAATAAACATAGTCAAGAAAATCGTTTTCCCGGGAGGTATACAGTCCGCGGACGGCGTGACGAGCGTTACCGCGACCATCGTCTTCAACGATGTGGTCTATCGGAAAATGAGTCTGTATACCGAAAAGTGCGTCTTTACCGGAAGACCCGATTCCATATCGGTCGTACCCGCCGATCCCGTGATCAACATCACGGTGTTCGGCCCGCCTCAGGCGCTGTCGCTTATCACTTTCGAAGATTTCGCGCTCGAAGCCGACCTTTCGTATATAGACCTCAAACCGGGAGAAGAATATTCGGTCCCGGTGGAGATAGGCTTCGCCGCGTGGAACGACATCTTCACGGGGATATACGTCGCGGGGGATTACGATATCAAGATAATCACAGGCGCCGTCGATGAATGACCGGCTTTATACGAAGAACAAGAATTACGAAAAGCGGTGAATTGTATTGTTGGGTGAAAACTGGTTCGTTTCCGAAACAGATAAAAGAAAAGAAGAATCTCTTTCAGATGCGCTGGGCATAAGCCGGCTCACGGCGCGCGTCCTCGTCGCGCGCGGGTACGACACGCCCGATTCCGCGCGCAGCTTTTTGAACAAGAGTGATCTCAAACTGCACGATCCCATGCTGCTCAAGGATATGGACAAAGCGTGCGAGAGGATCAAAAAAGCCATCGACGAAAATCAGTCGGTATGCATTTACGGCGACTACGACGTGGACGGCGTGACCTCCACGACCGCGCTGTATCTGTATCTCACCGGGCGCGGAGCCAGGTGCAGATGCTTTATCCCCGAACGCCTTTCCGAAGGCTACGGGCTCAATAAAGCCGCCATAGGCGACATCGCGCGCGACACCGACCTCATCATCACGGTCGACACGGGCATCACCGCCAGGGATGAGATAGAATACGCGCGCAGTCTGGGCGTGGACGTGATCGTCACCGACCACCACAACTGCCGCGAGGAGCTTCCCGACGCCTGCGCGGTCGTCAACCCCCGGCGCGAAGACTGCGACTATCCGTTCAAGGCGCTCGCCGGCGTGGGCGTGGTGTTCAAGCTGCTCTGCGCGCTCGAAGGCGACAGCGAAAAGATCTTTGAAGAATACGCCGATATCGTGGCGATCGGCACGGTCGCCGACGTTATGCCCATAACCGACGAAAACCGGCTCATAGTGGACAAAGGGCTCAAACAGCTGGCGGACACCCGCCGCGTGGGCCTGCGCGCGCTGATGGACTGCACCGGCGTGGGCGAAAGCAACGGCAAAAAGAAAGTATTCACTTCCACCGTCGGTTACGTTCTGGCGCCC
>JAEEGI010007694.1_pt1 | contig 24080 bp, 18 predicted proteins | sample 8958751 | NCBI WGS metagenome assembly JAEEGI01 (sample SAMN16246545, study PRJNA631951) | gut metagenome | biome: gut microbiome; feature: rumen; material: KS-attached | host: Bos | place: Iran: Karaj | collected 2018-10 | reverse complement strand
TAAACGGATGTGTGGAGATAGTGGCTGTATGGTTATAGACATTCGTCGCAGTGGGCACTTGGCGCCACTGCAACCTTGTTGTGCCTATAGGCCAGTTGGCCCCATTTCCCACAGAAATGAGACAAAATTCAGTAAGCAGAGCGCCCTTGCTGTAGATAAACACCTTAGAGATAATCAACACCAATCCACTGGAAGGTCCAGATAGGCGCTCGTCTGAACCTCCCCGTGGATGAACAAATTGTTTTACTGTATGAAGAGACTTTTATCAATTCTCATGGCGATATGCCTCATCTCGATGAGCGCATGGGCCAACAAGACCGTGAGTGGTAAGGTCATCAGTGCTATCGACAATGAGCCGTTGATTGGCGCCACGGTGCAGGCCGTAGGAACCAATCAAGGAACCTCCACTGACTACGACGGTCAATTCACAGTAACTGTAGATGACAAAGTAACACAGCTCTTGATCAGCTGTGTGGGCTACAAGGCCCAAGTCGTTGCGGTTGCGAGTTATGTATCGGTAGCCCTTGAGGAGGACAAGACCTTGCTCGATGAGGTTGTTGTCACGGCCATGGGTATCAAACGTGAGAAGAAGGCACTGGGTTACAACACCCAGAACCTGAACGCTGAGGACCTGAACACAAGCGGTACGACATCGCTGGCTAACGCCATTCAGGGTAAATTGACCGGTGTGCAGGTGCACCAAGCCAGTGGTGCTCCCGGTTCCTCGGCCCAGATCGTGATTCGCGGTGCCCGTTCCTTCAGCGGTAACAACACCCCGTTGTATGTCGTTGACGGCATGCCCATCGCATCTAACGCCGACTTCTCGACGGGGCAGAGTGTTTCCGGTGCCGATTATCCCAACCGCTCTATTGACTTGAACCCCGACGACATCGAGAGCATCAACGTGTTGAAGGGTCAGGCAGCCAGTGCGCTTTACGGTATGCGCGCCAGCAATGGTGTCATTGTCATTACCACCAAGCGTGGCCGTGTCGACAGTGAGAGACCGACCGTCAGCATCAATTTCAATATCGCTGCCGACCGCGTGTCGCGCAAGTTTGAGCGCCAGACCGTGTATTCGCAAGGTAATGGTCTGTCCATGGACGATGACGGAACTATCTATGACTCGGGCTTCAACCCTGCAAGCTCCATGACCTGGGGTCCCAAGATCACCGAACTGCCCAATGATCCCAATTATGGATATGGCGGAGCAGCAGCTCCCGAGGGTGGCAGTCCCGGTCAGTACTACAATCCCAAATATGCTTGGGGTGGCTTGAGCGGCTGGCAGACTCCCAAGGTCTATGACAACGTGGGTGACTTCTTTGAGAATGCCTATACCGAGAATGTGAACTTGTCGATCGCCCAAAAGCACAACAACGTGAACTACTCGTTCGGTTTGAGCAACAGTTACCAGAAAGGTATCGTGCCCTCGACCAACATGACGCGTTGGGGTGCCCGCGGTCTGGTTGACTGGGAAATCAGCAAGAACTGGAAGACGGGCTTCAGCGGCAACTACAGCAGCAGCAAGATCAACACGGCGCCTGGTGCCAACTCGGGTATCTTGAACGTGGTGTATGCGGCTCCTGCCGAATATGACCTGAAGGGTATCAGCCCCAATTTCCCCGATGATCCCAAATATCAGGTCTGCTTCCGCACGACCAGTTTCAACAACCCCTATTGGTGGGCTAAGTATTGTGAGTACTATCGTCACACCAACCGCTTCTTTGGCAACGCTTACCTGGAGTTCTCTCCCAGCTTGGGCAACGAGAACATGAAGCTCACCTTCCGTGAGCAGGCCGGTGTCGATTTCTGGACCACCGATAACCGTGATGTTCAAGAGCTCTACTATGACGGCCGAACCGGCAACAGCATGGAGAAGGGTTCAATTGCGGTAACCGGTGTGCGCGAGAACGTGTTTAACAACCTGTTCTGGGCTAACTTGGACTATAAGTTCGGTGCCGACAACGAATGGTTCCTGAACTTCATGCTCGGTAACGAGATCAACCACGAGAATGCCCGCACCTGGGAGACCGACGGCTCGGCTTTCAGCTATTTTGGCTTCCCCACGCTGCAGAACTGTACGAGCTATGACTATGCGATGGACTATGAGTGGAAAGACCGTAGCGTGGCCTTCTTCGGACAGGCTACCATGTCATGGAAGGACATGCTCTACTTGACCGTCACTGGTCGTGAGGATATCGTTTCGTCGATGCCCTACAAGAACCGCTCGTTCTTCTATCCCTCGGTATCGTTCGGCTGGATTTTCACCGAGCTTCCCGGGCTGAAGGGCAAGAACTTCCTGAGCTATGGTAAGTTCCGCGCTTCTTGGGCCCAGGTGGGTCAGGCAGGTCATTACTATAAGGATTACTACACCGTTCCCACCTATGGCAGCGGTATGTATACCTACACTCCGGTTGCCTTCCCCATGAACGGTGTTTCTTCGTTGGTTCCCTACTATGTGAAGTATGACAGCAACCTCAAGCCTCAGAACACCAACAACTTCGAGACTGGTCTTGACCTGAACTTCTTCAACAACCGCCTGCGTCTCGAGTACACGCTGAGTTATCAGAATGTGACCGACCAGATCTTCTCGGTTCCCTGCTCGGGCTCGAGTGGTTATCAGTACCTGATGACCAATGCCGGTAAGATGGAAACTTGGTCGCATGAGGTAGCGTTGAACGCCGACATTCTCCAGAACAAGGATTATGACCTGACCTTCGGTGTGAACTTCTCGAAGATCAATAACAAGGTCGTTGAACTGGCCGAGGGTGTTGAGTCGATCTTCTTGGGTGGCTTCGTTGAGCCTCAGATCCGCGCTCAGGCAGGTTGCACCTATCCTAACATCTACGGTTACGCCTTCAAGCGTGACGAGTCAGGCAACCTGCTGTTGAAGGACGGTCTGCCTCAGGCAACTGCCGATAGCGAGGACCTGGGTAACTGCTCGCCCGACTTCCAGGTGGGCTTTAACCTGGGCGCTCGTTACAAACGCGTTTCGCTGGCTACCACTTGGGATTGGAACAAGGGCGGCCGCATGTACCACGGTACGCTGGGTACCCTGGAGTACTTCGGTACAACCAAGAATTCATTGCCTTACCACGAGGGTACCATGGTGGCCGAGGGTATCGACGAGGCTACCGGTAAGCCCAATACCAAAGAGGTGCTGAAGCAAGACTGGTACATGAAGTACTATGATATCACCGAGGCCATGGTCTATGACATGAGCTACTTGAAGCTGCGTGACATCACGCTCACCTACGATCTTCCCCGCTTTGCCGGCATCAACCTGTCGATCTACGGCTTTGCCCGCAACGTACTGGTTTGGTCAAAGCTCACCGACTTTGACCCCGAGTCATCGCAGTCAAACGGCAACATGAGTGGTTACTTTGAGCGTTATTCACTGCCTGCTACCTCAAGCTACGGTGGCGGTATGAAGATCACGTTCTAATGTTTGCCAGAGAGTTTTCAATCATATTTAACACATTCAAAAAAGACTGGAATATGAAACTGAAATATATAACCATAGCCTTATTGGCTATCATGTTCACTTCTTGTAGTGAAGACCTGATGGACCGCATCAATACGGACAATGCCAACCCGCCCGCCGAGGCTGTCGATGGCAAGTTTGTCATCCCGGGAGCCATTATGAGCTCGGCCTTCAATACCATTTCGGGTAACTATGCCTGGTACATCTCATCGTTCACCGAGCAGGAGTTTGGTACGGGCAACAACCAGCTGATGAGGACCGAAACCCGCAACGTGAGCGAGTATATGGCCACCAGCTGCTTTAACAACGAGTGGAACGACACCTACGCCACCCTCAGGGGTTTGAAGGAAGTCATCGACAAGTGTTCTGAGGGCTGTTCCAATTACGGACAAAGCGATCTGCTGGGAATGGCTCAGACGCTCACGGCTCTTGACCTGGGTATCTTGACCGACCTGCATGGTGATATCCCCTACAGCGAGGCCCTTCAGGGCATGGACAACCTGCAGCCCAAGCTGGACAGCCAGGAAAGCATCTACCAGGCCATCTTCAAGTTGCTGGACGATGCGATTGCCAACCTGCAGGAAGGCGGCGACAATGTAGGTGAAAGTGATATCCTCTTCGGTGGCGACTGCGACCAGTGGCTGGGCCTGGCCTATGCCTTGAAGGCTCGCTACAAACTGCACACCTACTTCCGTAACCGCAACGTCCTGCCCGAGGTGATTAACCTGGCCAATGCCGCTATCGAAGCAGGCTTTGACGGCGCTCAGCTCGATGTGTTCAACGGCGTGACTGCCGACAACCCCTGGAGCGCTTACTGGTGGAGCCGCTACTACACGGGTTCCAGCACAACGGTTGATGACCTGATGCTGGAGCGTAATGACCCCCGTGAGTGGGTTTATAATATTGACTACTTTGGTGAAGACATCGTTGGCGTGCCTGGCGATGCCGCTGCAGCAAAGCTGGTTCAGGCTGTGAATTGTCCCACTTGGCTTGACAATGGCGCTTCGCCCATCCATGTGTTCAGCAAGAGCGAGTTGTACTTTATCCTTGCCGAAGCCAAGGCCCGTCTGGGTCAGGATGCCAGCGAGGACATGGCAACAGCCATCGAGGCTTCGTTCGAGGATTATGCTTATTGTGATGCATATCCCGAATATACCGAGTTTGACCCGGGCACAGCAGCCGAATATATCGCCACGTTGCCCGTGACCTTGAAGGAGATCATGGTTCAGAAGTATCTGGCACAATGCCGTGACGAGCAGATTGAGGCTTACAACGACATCCGCCGCTGTAAGGCTTTGGGCGAGGAGCACATCACCCTCACCAATCCCAAGAACAACGGTTCGACAGGTAGCACTTGGCCCCTGCGTTTGCCCTACGGCAGCAGTGACGTGACCAGCAATCCCAACGTGTCGGCAGCATTCGGCACCGGTAATGAGGCTGGCCGTTACATCTTCACCGAGCCCGTTTGGTGGGCCGGTGGCAGCCGTTAACGGATAGACATCGTTAGCTAATATCAAGGGCCGCATCCCGTTAAGGTGCGGCCCTTGATGTGTTATTGATAAAAGCGGTAATGATCTTGCCTGTAAGGCATTATTTTTTGCCGGTCATGATGTCGAGTACCATCTGGTCGGTGGTGCACATGGCGTCGGCACCGATGATGGTGAGGTTGTGGATGGAACGGTCCACGTCGTCGTCGATGATGCCCTCGGCACTGGTGACGTGGCGGCCTTCCATGGCGAGCACTGCGCTGAGCAGGGCGGTCGATACGCCCGAGGCGATCTTCAGGGCGCAGCTGGGCTTGGCGCCGTCACATATCATGCCCGTGAGGTTGGCAATCATGTTCTTTACCGCATAGCAGATGCGCTCAAAGCTGCCGCCCATCAGGTAGGTGATGCCACAGCTGCTGCCGATAGAGGCCACGACACAGCCGCACAGGGCGCTGAGTTTGCCCAGGCTCTGCTTGATATAGATGGCCGTCAGGTGGCTCAGGGTGAGGGCGCGGATGAGTTCCTCCTCGGTATTCTCATTCTCCATGGCATAGACGGCAACGGGATTGGTGGCACAGATGCCCTGATTGCCCGAGCCGCTGTTGCTCATCACGGGAATGAGGGCGCCGCCCATACGGGCATCGGTGGCCAATGCGGTCTTGGAGAGGATGCGGGAGAAGATGGTGTTGCCAAAGATGCCGTGGCTCAACGGCCTGTCCATGGTCTTGCCCAGGCAATGGCCGTAGTTGCCCTTGAGCGATTCCTGGGCGGCTTTGAGGTTATAGTCGCGCGTCTCGAGGATAAAACCGATCTCGTCGAGCGGGGCCGTCATGGCAAAGTCATAGACCAGGCGCAGGCTCAGTGCGATGTCGTTGTCTTCGTCGATGGCAAAGTGGTCGGGCACCTCGTCGATGAGCATCATCTTGTTATCATAGGAGGCGCTCACAAAACTGGTGTGAGAACCCTGAATGACAGCACTGGCGGTGTGGCCGCCGCCCTCGCAGATGGCCTCCACATACAGCTTGTCGCAGCAGTTCTGCTTGAGCTGGATGTTGATGCGCCCCTCCTCGATGTACTTTTTGCCCTGCTCGAGGGCCTCGGGGGTGATGTCCTTGAGCACCTCGAGCTTGTAGGCCGACTTGCCGATGAGGGCGCCCAGGGCGATGGCGATGGGCAAGCCGATCATGTCGGTTCCGGGTATGCCCACGCCCATGGCATTCTTAAGGATGTTGGCACTCAGCAGTGCTGTGATTTTCTCAGGTCGGCAGCCCAGTGTCTCGGTGGCGCGGGCCACGCACAGTGCCACGGCCATGGGCTCGGTGCAGCCCACTGCCGGCACGATTTCGCGCTTCATCAACGCAATGATCTGTTCTCTAATCTTCTCTTCAATCATATATTCAGTTTCTAGTCCTTAGTCCCTAGTTTCTAGTTGGGTGACTACAAATTACACGAAGATAGATGCAATAAGAAATTTGAATAATTCGTGTAATTCGTAGTTTATAAATTTATTGGCGGAATTTGGTGAGTCCGCCGTCCAGGAAGTCGAGGAAGGCGGGGACGTCTTCCTTGTAGCTGAAGGAGCCGCTCAGGGCGTTGCCCTGCGGGTCGACGCAGACGTAGAACGGCTGTGTGTTGCTGCCGAACTTGTAGCGCTGCAGGTAGCTCCACTTGTCGCCTATGGTGCGCAGGGTGCGCGTCTCGCCATTCTCCTCGGTTACCTCGATGGGCTCGGGCAACGGGCGCTTGTCGTCAACGAACAGAGAGATGAGCACATAGTCCTTGTTGAGCTTGTCGGCCACGCTGGGGTCGGTCCACACGGCGGCCTCCATCTTGCGGCAGTTCACGCAACCGAAGCCGGTGAAGTCCAGGAAGACGGGTTTGCCGGCGGCGGCAGCGGCGGCCATACCTTGCTCATAGTCGGTGTAGGCGGCGCGCACTTCCTTGGTATTAAGGTTGAAGTCCTGGGTGTTCATGGGCGGTGCAAAGGCGCTCACGGCCTTGCACGGTGCACCCCACAGGCCCGGAATCATATAGATGGCGAAGGCGATGGAAATCAGTCCGCCCATGATGCAGACAACGGGCATGGGTTTGGTCTCATCACCAGGCATGACAATATCACTTTGGAATTTGAGCTTGCCGATGAGGTAAAGCCCCAGCAGACCGAAGATGGCGATCCACAAGCACAGGAACACCTCACGGTCCATCAGGTGCCAGCCGTAGGCCAGGTCGGCTACCGAGAAGAACTTGCAGGCAAACGCCAGCTCGATAAAGCCGAGCACCACCTTGAGGATGTTCATCCAGCCGCCCGACTTGGGAGCCGACTTCAGCCACGAGGGGAAGAGGGCGAACAGCGTGAACGGCAGTGCCAGGGCCAATGCGAAGCCCAGCATGCCGATGGCGGGACCCCAGAAGTTGCCGCTGGTGGCGAAGTCCACAAGCAAGAAGCCGATGATAGGACCCGTGCACGAGAACGATACCAGCGCCAGGGTGAAGGCCATCAGGAAGATGGACAGCAGACCGCTGGTGTTGCTGGCTTTGTTGTCGACGGCATTGGACCACTTGCTGGGCAGCTTGATCTCAAACATGCCGAAGAACGACAGGGCGAACACTACCAGCAGCAGGCACAGGAAGATATTGAATACGGCATTGGTCGAGAGCGCATTCAGGGCGCTGGGGCCGAAGATGGCGGTCACGATGAGTCCAAGAGCCAAATAGATGACGACAATCGAGATGCCATAGGTGATGGCGTCCTTGATACCCTTTTTCTTGTCATTCTTGGCGCGCTTGAGGAAGAAGCTCACCGTCATCGGGATGATGGGCCACACACACGGTGTGAACAGGGCAACCAGTCCACCCAGCAGACCCAGCAGGAAGATGTACCACAGCGAGCGGCCACCACTGCTGCCGTCGGTGCCGTCGATGCGCTGGATGTCACCCACAACGGGTTTCCACAGGGCATCGTGGTCCAGAGCAGCGAGGGCAGCGCTATCGACGGGAGCGCCCATCGCGGCACTGTCGGCAGCAGCGGCTGCCAGGGCAGCAAGCGAGTCGGCTTTGGCCTTGGCTTCAGCTTCAGCCTTTGCCTTATCTTCTTCTTCCTTGTTCTTGTCGGCCTCACCGTCAACGGCGGGTGATTTGCCGGCCTTCTTGAAACTTGCCGAACTGGGCGGCAGGCACGACTGGTCGTTGCAGGCGCCATATTCCAAGTCGGCATCGATATCGTAGTTGGGCTTGGTGAATTTCACCTTTTGCACAAATTGCACATTGTTCTCGAAGTAGCGCAACTTGGCGCCGAACATCTCGTCGAACTGCGAGATTTCCTTGCCCACGGCCTTGAGTTTGCCCACGGGCTCCACGCCGTCCTTCTTGTGGAAGGTAATAGCGGCCTCGGTGGGACCCGCGTCGCCCAGGTTGGTCGAATACACATGCCATCCCTTATCAATCTTACCGGTAAAGACAATTTCGCCCTCGCTGGAGCCGTTAGAGGTCTTCAGTTGGGAAGTAAATGTAACGGGATTGGCCATCTGGGCTGCAGCCAGCAGCGCCACGGTAGCCATCGTCAACAATGTCGCGATCTTCTTCATTTTCTAATTGCTTTCTATTTTGGTTATCTGTTAATGTTTAATCTGCAAAATTAAGAAAAATTCCTATAGTGAAATCAAATAGGTGCATATTTCGCTTTGTTAGATATATTTTTTATTATCTTTGCGACAATAAATCTTAATATAAACCCAACTTAAACGATATGAAGAGATTGTTTTTATTCATGCTCGCGGGCATGATGGTGCTGGGCGCAATGGCCCAGGAGGGTAAATTGACCGTCAGTGGCTCCTATAAGGGGCTGGGCGACTCGGTGCGCATCTTTCTTGTCGGTGCCAGCGGCGATATGCTGGTTCAGGAGAACCGTGCCATCGCTGGTGACCAGCTTGACATGACGTTTGACCTGGATAATGTAGCGATGCTCTATGTGTTCGGCCTGAAAGATGGCCAGTTGAGTCCTGACAATGGGTTTGCCATTCCTGCTTTGCCTGGTGAGCATGCTGTCATTGAGGGCGAAGGCGATGATTATACCCTGGGCGGCTCACAGTTCTATCGCGATTATCACGAGGCTTCTCAACTGATCGAGGCCCCTCAAGAGGCTGCTCGTGCTTTCATAAGGGAATGCCAGGATAAGTTTAGTCAAGGAGTCCCCGAGGAGGAGATCAATAAGGAGTATGAGGAGAAATATCCTGCCCTTGAACAAGCCTTGGCCGATGTGGTACTGGGCTATGTAAAGGCTCATCCCGATGCTGATGCATCGGCTATGCTGCTCGCCGATTTGAGCAGTGACGCCAAGCACATCAAGGAGGGTGCAGCGTTGCTGACCGAGCGTGCCCGTGGCAGCCTTGCCGCCAATATGTACAAGGGTATTCTTGCCGCTGTCGAGAAGGAAGAAGCCAGTCAGTCACTCCAGGATGGGCTTGAGGGTCAAATGGCTCCCGACTTCACGCTGATGGACATCAACGGCAAGCCGCTGGCATTGAGCTCGCTGCGTGGCAAGTGGGTGATCATCGACTTTTGGGGCTCGTGGTGCGGCTGGTGCATCAAGGGCATGCCCAAGATGAAAGAATACTACGCCAAGTATCAGGACAAACTTGAAATCCTGGGCGTGGACTGCAACGACACTGTCGAGAAATGGAAAAATGCCGTTGCCAAGCACGAGATACCCTGGTTGCACGTGTACTGGGACAAGGAGAATGGCGACAACCCGATTGAGCTTTATGGTGTTCAGGGTTTCCCCACCAAGGTTGTCGTTGACCCCCAGGGCAAGGTAGCCAAGATCATCGTGGGCGAGGCTCCCACCTTCTATGACTACCTGGACGAAGTTTTGCAATAATTAAATTGTCAGTTTTCGGATGAATGCGGATGCTAACTGAAAACTGAAGACGGCCAACTGAAAACTGATAACTGAAAATGAACGTCAAGGTCAGAATGCCCAAGCTCGGCAAGAAGCTGAGAACCAAAAAGTATTGGATAAAGGAGTTGTTGATGACGATTCTCGCCACCAGCATCTCGATTGTGCTCACGTTTGGCACTGCCCATCTGATAGAGCATCGTCAAAAGATGAAGTCTCAGCACCGGATGGCGATGATGGTTGTTCATGACATCGATGAGACCATCCGTCAAATGGAGAAGGCCGATAGCCTCATTAGGGCTTTCAGTGATCTGCAACTCTCAATATTAGAAGGCAAGTACGACGGTTCGAGGGATATGGCCAAGATTGAGCTGACAGGTAACGATCCAGATGACGTGAAATTTGCTGAAACGACCAAGCGTATCTTCACTTCCAATGTGGACACATGGAGCACGATTGGCAAGGTGGACTTCATCGACAACGTGAGCGGCTGTTACTTGATTCGTGACGAGTACCAGGCGGAGGTTATTGATCCTCTACACAAGAGGATTAATCCCGGAGATAAACTTGAATTTCGGCCACTGGATGAATTGTTGCATATTGACGTCGACTATTATGTGGCTTATTCAACCGAAATAATCCATCGTCTTAAGGCTGCCAATGAACTGAATAAGCAAATCATGGGGATTTCAGACAGTGAACTTGATAAATTCACCGAGAAAATGGTTGGTATAGATCAAGATGATCTTGACTCCGTGTACGAGGCTGTAGAAGATGAGTATATGCAGAGTATATTCAAGAGATCTGATGCAATGCAAAAATACTATAGCAAAAAAGCCACCAAGAAATCCAATAAGAAGAAAAACAGTAAACGTAAACAGAATAAAAGGTAACAGAATTTTTTAAAAATAAAACAATATGAACCACACTCAATGTTTGATTATAGGCTCGGGCCCTGCCGGATATACCGCAGCGATTTACCTGGTGCGCTCGGCCATTGACTGCTTGCTCATCGAGGGCTTGCAGGTGGGCGGACAACTGACCCAGACGACTACTATCGAGAATTTCCCCGGCTTCCCCGAGGGTGTTGACGGCTTCCAATTGATGGAGAATATGCGCCAGCAGGCAGTGAACCTGGGCGCAACGATGAAATCGGGCCTCGTGGCTGGCATCGACATGAGCCAGCGCCCCTTTGTCGTCACCCTTGACGGTGGTGAACAGCTCACTGCCGATACCGTGATTGTCGCTACGGGTGCTACGGCAAAATATCTGGGCCTGCCCGACGAGACGAAATACGCGGGACAGGGAGTTTCGGCGTGCGCAACGTGCGACGGCTTTTTCTACCGCAAGAAGGTCGTGGCTGTTGTGGGCGGCGGAGACACCGCCTGTGAGGAGGCCGACTACCTGAGCCACCTTGCCAACAAGGTCTATCTTATCGTCCGTAAAGATTACCTGCGTGCCAGTGAGGCTATGCAGCAGCGTGTCAAGGAGAACGAGAAAATTGAAATCCTGTTCAATACCAACACCTTGGGCCTGTTTGGCGACAACGGCGTGGAGGGAGCCCATCTGGTGCGTTTCAAGGGCACCGACAAGGAGGAATTGTTCGACATCGCTATCGACGGCTTCTTCCTGGCCATAGGCCACCGTCCCAACACCGACTTCTTGGGCGGACAGGTTGACCTGGACGAGCAGGGTTACATCAAGCTGGCGGGCCACAACACAGCGACCAATGTCGAGGGTGTGTTTGCCGCCGGTGACGTTGCCGACCCGCACTACCGTCAGGCCATCGTGGCTGCCGCTGGAGGCTGCCGCGCCGCCATCGACGTGAAAGAATACCTTAACCGCTAAGGTCTTGACTGGCGCCCTCTAGCGCTGGACGAAACGAACAAGAGATTTTTAATAACGACAACAAGAAAGGGCAGTCCTCAAGATGAGGGCCGCCCTTTTTAGGGAATTAAAGGAAAGATGAATTACTTCATCACCTTAACAGCGCTGCTGGTGCCGTCGGTGTAGGTGGTAACGACGATGGTCATGCCGTTAGCCTCCTTCATCTCCTGGCCAGCCATGTTGAAGTAGCGTACGCCAGCAACGGTCTTGCCGTTTACGAGCTCGTTAACGCCGGTGGGATAAGCAACAGCTGCATATACGAAGTACTCATCACCATAGATGGCCAGACCCAGGGTGTAAGCATTGCCTACGGGTACAGTGTAGAAGCCATCAACGTTAGCAGCCAGAGGATTGTCGAGTGCATAGCCCATAACGGTAGCAACATTGCCATCAGCAGCATAACGCTCGCCATTTATAAGGAAGTAGAAGTTTACGGGATGAGCAGCCTTGTTCTCCTCGTCGGTCAGAGCGGGATCCCAGTCGAAGGGGAAGTAAGGATTGTAGTCGAGAGTCAGCGTGGTGGTGTAGTTACCATCGGCACCCTGGTTCAGCTCGAAGAAGTGCTCAACACCCTCAGCGTCAACAACTACGAGAACGTAGCTATCCTCAACAACGGGACCTTCGCCTTCCTCATAGGTGAAGGTGGTCTTGGGCAGGAAGGAGTTGATACCGTGGTGGTACTCATAATCCTCGTCGTCAAACCAGTAATAAGTGCAGTTGTAGGTCTCAACCGATGAGCCATAGAAATAGGTCTGGCCCCACTCGCCGGCCTCGATCACCTTGCACTCAACAAGCAGGTTCTTGCCGGTGTACTCGAAGGGCTCGTCCAGAATGAAGGTCATCGTGGTCTCACCATACTCGGGAACGGTAGTGGCAACGGGAGTTGCACCAACCATGGCAACCTTCTCGGTGAAGCCCAGCTCGTCGGTCTCCAGGAATGACAACTGAACGGTAGCGTCCTCAAAGTTGATGTAATCGGTCTCGTCAGAGCTGTAACCATAATAGTCAGCGAGAGTGTAGAAAGTCACGCTGGTGATTTTGCCACCCTGCATCTCGGAGAGCATCTCGGCAGGATAAATGGTCTGGCTCATGGTACCCTCGGTGTCAGCCATAAGACCACAGATAGGAGTGGTGCTGGTGTAAGACAGACCCTCACCGATGGTCATTTCGTTGGCCTGAGCAGCAAATGCCATAGCGGCAACAGCAATAAAAGTAAAGAACTTCTTCATTGATGTAAAAAGTATTAAAGTTAATAAAACAAATAATTAAAAGTGTTTTTTAGATACAAAGTCATTGCCCTAAATTTCAGGTGGCAAAATTAGCTAAAGTCAACAAATTGTGCAAATATATTCACGAAAACATCTCGTAAATTGTATATTCAATTTTTTGAGTTGATGGTTTCAGATCATTGCTCGCAAGGGACGTCCTTGTTGTTGCTCATGACCAGGTCGTGGGTGCGTTGCATGAAACGGGTAAATTCGCCACGGCTGTCTGGACGGAGCAGGTCAGAACGGGCCTCGGGGATGAGAACGTAGTTCTGGCCGCGAGCAACGGGCTTCTGGACGAAGAAGAGTTTGTAGTGCGGGTCGGCGATAACAGCGCGGCCGTTCTCCATCCTGAGTGATACCTTGACCATGGCGCCTCCACGGGTGTCGATGTCGCTCTGGTTACTGATGAAGTTGCCCATGCTGTAGACGAGCAGTACGTTCTTGTCAAACTCCTTGCTGTAGCGCACCTCCATGGGTTCGACCACATGGGGGTGTCCGCCGATGATGAGATCCACGCCCTGGGAAACCAGCCAATCGGCAAGCGTGCGCTGCGAGGCGACGGGTTTGAGTTGGTACTCGATGCCCCAGTGCAGGTTCACGCAGATGGCGTGTGCCCCGCGTTCGCGGGCTAATGCAATATCATCGGCAATGAGCTGCTGATCAATGAAATCGACGATGACATCACCCTGGATGGGAATGCCGTTGGTGCCGTAGGTATAGTCAAGGAAGGCGATTTTCATGCCCTTGACATTGACGATATAAGGGATGCGCTGGTCGCGTTCCTGCTGGTTGCGGTAGGTGCCGATGTGGGGAATGTTCAACGAATCGAGCGTATGGCATGTGCGCACCAGTCCCTTGTCGCGGCGGTCCAGACAGTGGTTGTTGGCCGTGAGAAACAGGTCGAAACCCACTTGCCGCAACTGTTGTGCATAGCTTTCGGGCGCACTGAAGCAGGGATAGCCCGTGTAGGGCCTGCCGCCCAAAGGGCATTCCAGATTGACAACTGCCAGATCAGCCCAACGGATGTCGTCCTCGAGATACTGGAAGCAGGGGCTGTAATCATAGGTGCCGTCGGCTTGCTGGGCGGCGGTGATTTGCGGTGCGTGCTGCATCGCGTCGCCCACGAACGTAAGATTCACCGTGTGGTTGCTTTGCAACAACGACACGAGCGACAGCATCAATATGGAGAGCAGTTTCATTTAGTTTTTAGTTGTTAGTTTTTAGTTGTTAGTTGATGGGGGCTTTAAACTTCAAGAGAGCAAGTTGGCTTGCTCTCTTGAATCATTACCTTCCGCGTTTGGCTGCCTTGGCTTGTGCCTTGGCGTTGCGCATCATCTGCATGGGATTGGTCGAAACCTGGTGCATGACTTTGCGCATCGACAGGAATTGCTTCAACAGGCGGTTGACCTCCTCGACGCTGGTGCCGCTTCCGGCAGCGATGCGTTTGCGTCGGCTGGCGTCGATGATGTCGGGGTTGGAGCGCTCCTTCGGCGTCATTGAGCCGATGATGGCTTCCACGCCCTTGAAAGCGTCGTCGGGGATATCGATATCCTTGATGGCCTTGCCCACGCCAGGAATCATCGATGCCAGGCTCTTGAGGTTACCCATCTTCTTGATTTGCTTGATCTGCTTGAGGAAATCTTCGAAGTCGAACTTGTTCTGCTTGATTTTCTTCTCCAGCTTCTCGGCCTCTTCCTCGTCGTACTGCTGCTGCATGCGGTCCACAAACGACACTATGTCGCCCATGCCCAGGATGCGGTCGGCCATACCTTTGGGACGGAATGGGTCCAGGTCGGTCATCTTCTCGCCGATACCTACAAACTTGATGGGCTTGTCAACGACGGCGCGAATCGACAGGGCGGCACCGCCACGGGTGTCACCATCGAGCTTGGTGAGCACGACGCCGTCAAAGTCCAGGCGCTCGTTGAACGCCTTGGCCGTGTTGACAGCATCCTGACCGGTCATCGAGTCAACAACAAAGAGGGTCTCGTTGGGGTGGATGGCATCCTTGATGGCCTTGATTTCGACCATCATAGCCTCGTCAACGGCCAGACGACCGGCGGTATCGACAATCACCAGGTCAAAGCCATTCTGCTTAGCATGGTCGATGGCGTGCAGCGCGATGGCCACGGGGTCCTTGCTCTCGGGCTCGCTATAGACGGGCACCTCGATCTGCTCGGCAATGGTCTTCAGCTGGTCGATAGCGGCGGGACGATAGACGTCGCAGGCCACGAGCAGCGGTTTGCGTTTTTCCTTGCCGTTCTTGAGGCGGTTGGCGAGTTTGCCGGTGAAAGTGGTCTTACCGGAACCCTGCAGACCCGACATCAGGATGACGGCGGGGTTGCCCTCGATGCTGAAGGTCGACTCTTCGCCACCCATCAGCTCGGCCAGCTCGTCGTGGACGATCTTGACCATCAGCTGGCTGGGGTTGACGGCATTGATGACGTTCTGGCCCATGGCTTTGGCCTTGACGTCGTCGACAAACTTCTTGGCGACGGGATAGCTGACGTCGGCGTCAACCAGTGCACGGCGCACTTCCTTGAGGGTAGATGCTACGTTGATTTCGGTGATGCGGCCTTGTCCTTTCAGGACCTTAAATGACCGTTCGAGTTTATCAGATAAATTTTCAAACATATTGTGATTGAGGTTTTTATATTATTGCGGTCACATTCCCATAATTTCGGGGGGAATGCTAAAAGACGTTATTTCTTTTTCTTGATGAGACGGTTAGTCGCCGTGTCGGGGAAGACGATCTGGGGCTTGAACTCGCGGCCCTCCTCGGGGGTGACGATGGCATAGGCCATGATGATGACGATGTCACCCACCTCGACTTTGCGTGCTGCAGCACCGTTCAGGCAGATGGTGCCACTGCCGCGCTCGCCGGCGATAGTGTATGTGTCCAGTCGCTCACCGTTGTTGACGTCAACGATATATACGCGTTCGCCCTCGATGATGCCGGCGGCATCCATGAGGTCCTGATCAATGGTAATGCTGCCAATGTAGTTGAGATTGGCATCGGTCACCGTCACGCGGTGAATCTTGGATTTCATGACCTGGATGTACATAATCTTAGTTGTAAGTTTTTAGTTGTAAGTTTTAAGTACAATTACAATCGCCTAACACCTAAGGCTTAGAGTTTCTTGTAGGTGATGTTGTCGATCTCGCGCACGTCGCCGCAATAGACGGTGATGCATCCCACGATGTAGTCGGTCTCGTCCCAGCTGGTAACGGGCTGCAGTGTGATGCCGTCACAAATCGAGAAGTACTCGGTTTCCATCTCGGGCCAGGCGTTGATGGTGGCAACCACCCAGTCATGGGTCTGCTCCACGGTGTGGTCCTTGGCAAACTCCAGGCTGCGTTGCAGGGTGGCATAGATTTGCGGGGCAACCTTGCGTACCTCGGGGGTGAGGCGCACGTTGCGGCTGCTCTTGGCCAGGCCGTCGTCCTCACGCACGCAGGGGCACTGCACGATATTGATATCAAATCCCAGTTGCTTGATCATCGCGCGGATGACGGCAATCTGCTGGAAGTCCTTCTCGCCAAAGTAGGCACGGTCGGGCATCACCCAAGTGAAGAGCTTGCTCACAATCTGGCACACGCCGTTGAAGTGGCCGGGGCGCATGGCGCCTTCCATCACCTGCTGAACGGGTCCGAGGTCAAACTCACGGGTGTCGGGCTCGGGATAGATTTCCTCGACGGTGGGCATGAATGCCACGTCAACACCACATGCCTCGAGCATGGCCGCATCGCGCTCGGCGGAGCGGGGATAGGTGCGCAGGTCTTCCTTGTTGTTGAATTGCGTGGGGTTCAGGAAGCAACTCACGACAACGGCGTCGTTCTCCTTGCGGGCGCGCTCAACGAGCGACTTGTGACCCTCGTGCAAAGCGCCCATCGTGGGCACCAGACCTACAGACTTACCTGCCTCGCGAAAAGCCTGAACGGCCTCGCACAACTCATTGACCTTGCTGATAATCTTCATTCTTCTTTAATTATAAGATGTGAATTCAAACTGCAAAATTACTACGCAAAACCCACATAGGCAAATTTTGTGCAAACTGAGCGCAAAAAAGTTGCACTTATTTTGCCGAAGTGCAGCCAAAATTATGCAAATTGCGTGCCAACTTTTTGAGTCACATGGCAACAACTACTCTTTATCAACAACGCTTTTATCTCATGGTTGAGAAAGCAACAACAATAAATACAAATTGTTGTGCCTTAATGAAATAAAGACAACACCGACAACTCGCACAACTTTTTGGGCTTTTTCGTTAGTGCTGGCGTCAAAAAGCAATTTAGCCATTTTGTGTCCAACTATCTCAACCCCCTAGTAGTCAAGAATGTGTATTGTTCGTACCTAAAACATGCGGGTGGGGCGGGAATGTTAAAAGCAAAAATTGCCGATTCTCGCCACAATACTCCGCAAATATAATACAAAGGCGATTCGCTGTCAATATTAAAAAGATTTCTTTTCAGACTTTCACAAGCGCTCGTTTTAGCCCCATCGTGGCGGCAGCATCGTTAAGTGAAATCTGTCGTCTCGATGGGGCTATTATCGTCGTATCATTTTTACAAGGGTTCAGCTTCGCTCCACCCCGGCTTATGCCCAGTCAGCCTTTCAGGCTTAAGGCCAAGTGTTGCTGAGGAGGTAGTCGATGAGGGTGGTGGCGTCGCTGATGTTGATGTCGTTGTCCTGGTTGCAGTCGGCATTGTCGAGGTTGATGGCGCTGGTGTTGCCGCTCAACAGGTAGTCGATGAGGGTGGTGACATCGGCGATGTTGATGTCTCCGCTATCATCGGCGTCGCCGCGCAGGATGTCGCCGCGCTTGGTCAGTTTCCACAGGGTAAGGTGTCCGCCGGGATAGTACTGGTAAATCAAGACGTTGCGGGCATCGATGACCTCGGCGTTGAGCCAGTCGGCCTGGTAGCCGTTGGCATTGGCTGTGGCGGTCTGCGGGACTTGGACAAGAGGTACAGTGGCATTTACCTCGGCCACAGCAAAGCCGTCGAGATAGTTGGCCACAGTGGGATATACCATCAGTTCCTTGCCGTTCCAGATGAAGGGGAAGGTACCGTTGCAGTTGCCCTTGTCGGGCAGGCTGATGGTGGTTGCAGTGAAGTTGTCCCCGTCGAAAGCCAGTTTCTTGAGCGCGCTGGAGCGGTTGACGTAGAGGATGGCGTCGTTGCCGTCTAGGTCGGTGTAGTAGTTGAGCACCGTACCGCTGTTGGGCGACACGCCGTCGCAGTTGGCCAGGTAGCAGTTGTCGGTGTCAATTTCACCGTCGCTGATCTTGATGCGGCTGATGCTGGTGCCGCTGTTGGCACCCACGAGGTAGAGTTCGCCTTCCTCCATCAGGTTGCCGCGTGCAAAACCCATGTTGTCGCTGCGGCCAAAGTTGATGACGTCAGTCGGTAGGGTATAGGTGACCACATTGCCCGTAGCGGGATTGATGACTTTGAGCTCAGGATGGCCGGTCCACGGGTTGGGGAAGGGGGCATTGCTCACCACCAGGTTGCCCGCCTCGTCGCGTGTGATGCCCACATTGCTGCCGCCCTCAAAGGTTTCGCCTGTCAAGCCGTTCCTGTCCACGACAAGGATGGTGCTGGTCGATTTGTCGTTGATGTAGAACTTGCCGTTCATGCCGAAGCCCTGGCGGGCGTTGTCGGTGTTGAGGAAACTGATGTTGCTGATTTCCCACACCTTCTCGATGTTGTAGGTGATGGGGACGGGGTCATCGTTCACGCCCCAATAGGCGGGCTCGCTCTCGTTGCCGTAGCCGTCGATGACGCAAACGGCATACCAGTAGCCGCTCTGATAGGCGCTGGCCAGTGGATATTCGGGCTTGTAGGTCACGCCCAGCAGGTAGTCGCTCTTGATGCCGTCAAAGGCCGTACTGGCGGCCTCCTGAATCGTAATGTCGCTGGGGACGGCATAAACCGAATACTTTACCAATGTGCCCTCTTGGGCATTCCAGACGAGACTGTTGCCATCCAAGTTGAGGCCCGTGGGCGCCTGGTAGCCCGGCGCCGTCTTCCAGGTCAATGCGGGAATCATTGCCGGGTGCTGGAAGGCATTGGTGTGCAGATAATTGCCCAGGCCGCTCACACCGCCGTTGTTGCCGTTGATGTTCTTGGCACTGTAGAGCACGGCACCTGGGGCGTTATTCTCGGTGTACTGGCGGGAATAGTTGATCTGCTGGGTAACTTCGGCCCAGTCGCTGGTCGTGTTGCTTGTCGAGGCCAGGAACGAGATGCTGTGGCTGGCGTAGTGATGGCGCCCGAAGTGGTTGGCGACGTAGCTCCACCACTTGGTCAACGGACCGAAAGGATTGGTCGCGTGGTCGGTCTTCCAGTAGAGTTGGGGCGAGATGTAGTCGATGGTGCCCTGTTCGAGCCAGGCCAGCGGGTCGCTGAAGATGCCGTTGTACTGCCAGTCGCTGCCCGTGGGGCACGGGGTGACGCCATGCTGGGCCGCCGATGTGCTGCGTGTGCCTGCCACACCGGCGGGGCCGATGCCGAAGCGCACCTCGGGCTTCACTTGCTGTATCATGTTATAGACGTCGGCAACCATCATGTTTACATTGTTGCGGCGCCAGTCGGCAAAGGTCATGTCCACGTTGGAGTCGTTCCACAGGTTGTAGTCCTGGGCGCTGCTGTTGGTGGGTATGCCGTTGGGATAGAAATAGTCGTCGAAGATGACACCGTCCACGTCATAGTTGGTGATGATTTCCTTGATGACATTGACGATGCGTTGGCGGGTTTCGGGCAAACCGGGATTGAGGATGGTGGTCGTGGTGCTACCGCTGGTGTACGACAGCAGCATGCCCGAATTCTTGAGTTGCTTGTCTTGCTCGGTGTTCCAGTCGGTGCCGGTGCTCCAGCGGTAGGGGTTGACCCAGGCGTGGCACTGGATGCCGCGGGCATGGCACTGCTCGACGGCGTAGGCTAACGGGTCGTAGCCGGGATTGCGGCCACGGGTTCCGGTCAGGTAACTGGACCAGGGCTCGTAGCTGGACTGGTAGAAGGCGTCGCACATCGTGCGCACCTGCAGGAAGATGGCATTGAAGTTTTGGGCTTGCAGATTGTCGAGATAGGCGACGAGTTCGGCTTTTTGGGCCGTGGCATTATTCACGCTAGTGGGCCAGTCGATGCGATAGACTGTGGCCACCCATGCAGCACGCATCTCGCGTTTCAGGGCCTCGTCGGCATAGGCGCCGGTTGCAATAGCTAAAGTAATCAGCAGCAATAATATCCGTTTCATCATAATTTTCTTGATTTTGAGAGGTTAAATCGTTAATATTTTGGTTAATAGCCACAAAGTTAAAGATTATTTCCGAAATTTTCTCAACTTAGGGCGTTTTTTTTTTGAACTGATTTTGCCGAGACAGCCTCGAAGAGGCTAATCGGGTCGAAGATCCCGATTTCAATGAAAAACACCATGCAAGCGCATCGACGATGCGCGCCGCTTGGTGTCAAAACGCGCTCATGGAAGTGCGTCGTAGACGAACTTCATCCAACGGGGCATTTGCGACTAAAAGTTATTTGCGTTAACTTTGCATCTCAATTCAATGTTTCAGATTTGTTATGAGCGCAGTCAGTTCAATGTTTCATGTAGTGATCAACACTTATCGTCGTCAGATGACCATTCCAGACGAGACGAGTGAGCACCTTTACCGTTACATCTGGTCAATAGTCAAGAGCCGTGGCTGCCGTCTTTATCGCATCAATGGCATCGGCAACCATGTCCACATGCTCATTGAGTTGGCCCCGACAGTTGCGTTGAGCGACCTTGTGCGAGATATCAAGCAGGGTAGCAGCAAGTGGGCCAAGCAGCAGGCCTATTTCCCGCAGTTCAGTGGCTGGGGAAAAGAATATGGGGCATTCTCCTGCAGCTCTCGAGATAGAGAAGCGATTACCAATTATATCATCAATCAGCGTGAACACCACAAGGTGAAGACGTTTGAGGACGAATATAAAGGCATGCTGGAGCTATCTGGAATTGAATGGAATGAACATCGACTGACTTGAAGTTCCTCTTCGAGGCACTTGCAGCGCGGCTTGCTGGCACCAAGCTGCGTGGGTCTCCGACCCACTTGCATGGTGTTTCTCAACAAAGTCGGGTCTTCGACCCGTCTACCTCTTCGAGGTGAATTGAGGACATGAATAGGCCGTTTTGAGAAATTTCCAAAAAAATTTTCATCTTTGTGAAACTTTTTTGAGGTGTTGTTGCATCTAATGCATGAAAGCGGCCGGCAAACGCTGCGATAATTACAAGAAATAATAACAACTAAAACGATAAGACAATGAAAAAGACGATTCTAACATTGGTGATGATGCTGACGATGGCTCTTGCCGTCACGGCTGCACCAGTTAACAAGGCAAAGCCTGCAAACAAGGCCAACATCGAGTTTAAGGGCGACTCGATTACCGTTTCTGACGGCGAGGAGTCGGTAACCCTGAGCGGGATGCCCGAACTGCAGAAGGTGCGTGACAAAATCAACCGAGCTCTTGACGATACCCTGACTGGCGGTAGCGGCACTACTGTGGAAATCGGCGACCAGCGTGGCGAACTTGCTCCCGAGGACATCAAGGAAATCAGCAACCAGTGGGCTAGTGTGGCCAAACAAATCGCTATCAGCGGATCTTTCTGTTTGCTGGGACTGGTGGCGCTGGTGATGTTTTTCCGCTTCCTGAACCGCCGCAACAGGTACCGTGTTATCGAGAAGGCTATAGAAAACAACTACCCGCTCAATGAGCTGTCGTTGAACGACGTGAAGCGCAGCGCCATCTATGTGCAGCAGCCCGTGGTGACCGCTCCTCCTGTGGTGAATGCCACATCCGCCCAGCAGCCGGGACAAGTGCCCGTGGGAACGCCTATCAGCGGCCAGACTCCCGATAACCCCATCGTGATGACCGACATGGTGAACTGGCGTGCCTTGATGCCCGCCGTGAAGTGGATTGGCTGGGGAACCGTGATGATACTGTTCAGCGTAGCGATAGGTGATGCTGAGAATCCGTTCTGGCCCATCGGTTTGGCCCTGGTGGTTGTGGGATTGTGCAAGGGCTTTATTCTCTACAAGGAGCAGAAGGCGCTGCAAGAGGCCTGGAACCGTGGCCAGCAGATGTCACCCCGTGAGCCCATGCGTGAAGGCATCCCCGTGCCGCCCAGCTTCGATCAAGACTACAAGGAGGATGACAACACTCCTTATCAGCCTTATTAAATGTTCTAGTTCTGAAGCAAACGGCTTCAGAACTAGAAGTTTAGAGTTTAGGGTTTAGAGTTTAGAGAGATTTCTTCTCGACGGAGAGAATAACATCACATTGTAAGATCGTTACACTAAATAATTATCTCGATGCTTTCCAAGCTTGATGAAATAAGACTGCTGTCGCAATGCGCCCTGGCCGACAACCGGGACGCATTCGGCCGGCTCGTCGAAGCCTATCAGCCGCGCGTGCGTCGGTTCTTGCTGAACCTGACCACGGGCGACGAGATGCTGACCGACGACCTGGCGCAGGAGACGTTCATCAAGGCATACGTGGGCATTCGCAGTTTTAAGGGGCTTTCGTCTTTTGGCACCTGGCTGTACCGCATTGCCTACAATGAGTTCTATAACCACATGCGCCGCCACCAGGAAGAGCACGTCGAGGACATTACCCGCCTGGCCGAGGTGAGCACTGCTGCCAGCGATGCCATCGACGCGTCGATGACGGTGAAACGTGCACTGGAGGCATTGAACGACAACGAGCGTGTGGCCGTCACCTTGTTCTATATCGAGGACCAGCCTATCAAGCAGGTGGCCAAGATTATGCAGATGCCTGAGGGGTCGGTCAAGTCGCTCATTTATCGCGGCAAGGACAAGATGAAACAATTTATAGACAATTAAACCGTTATAATGATATGAATACCAACGAAGAAGACAAGAAACTGGCGCAGATGCTCAAGCAGGGCGCACATGACCCCGGGGAGAATCCCTGGTTCACCCGCCGCGTCCTCAACAAGCTGCCCGAGAAACAGCCGCATGGCTCGTGGGCCACGACGGTGCTTTATGCCATCGCCCTGGTAGCCTGCGTTATCAGCTGGCTGGTGATGTGGCGTGGCCAGGACTGGGGAGCCATTACCGTGCGCGACATCCTCTATAACGTGATGATGGGTGTTGTGACCCTCACCGTCCTGTGGCAGACCGTTACCTCGCTGCTCCACGCCGCTGACGTGTAAGCCCCTCCCTCGGGCAACAACTTTCGCTAGACCTTTCTCTGTCTACGAATTAAACGAATTGAACTAATTGCATCCGCGTTTTTCTGTCTATTGACAGATTAAATGGCATGGTTTTTGCAAATTTCTGTTGAAAAACAACTAATAATAATCTTGGATTATGGATAATAAATTTGTAACGACTTTGCCTAACGTAATGGGCTATGAAATTGTTGAATCAAAAGGCTTTATTTTTGGTGAGGCAATCTTTAACGGCGTCAAAGGCGCCATTAAAGAGTTAAAGAAAGAGGCTGAAAAACAGGGTTGTAATGCTGTTGTGAATGTAAGAATCGCGGGTGAGGCTTCTACCTATGCTGCTGCTTATGGTGATGGCGTGGTCGTGAGGCCTATACCCGTCGAATTGCCCGAGGTGCCTGATTTCACTACCCCCAACAACTTATAATCCTTGTGATATAACGAATTAGAGACGCAAAATTTTGCGTCTCTAATTCGTTTATAGTCCGAGTAGTTGTTTAGCGCGTTGCCCGATGGCTGGGTCCTTGATTTTCTTGAGTTGGTCTAACAGCCACTCGGGGCTCACCTCCTTGTAATTAATCACCATGCCTTTTGTCAACTGGCTTTCAGGATGTTCACAGCACCACTGCATGAATCTGTCGGTGTCACGGTAGAAGAATCCACCCACCAGCATGCCGAAATCGCCAAGCAGTTGCTTGGGCTCGGTGATGGTGCCTCTAGCCCCTTCAAGGAAAGTGTTCAAGCGGTCATACACGGTCGTGTCGCTCAATGGAGTCCATGAGAACACTTCCAGTTGTCGCTTGCTGCGCCAGTAGTTGGTGAGCAGGGTGGTGTCGGA
>JAEEGI010007693.1_pt1 | contig 24082 bp, 23 predicted proteins | sample 8958751 | NCBI WGS metagenome assembly JAEEGI01 (sample SAMN16246545, study PRJNA631951) | gut metagenome | biome: gut microbiome; feature: rumen; material: KS-attached | host: Bos | place: Iran: Karaj | collected 2018-10 | reverse complement strand
GATATCGCCATCCATACAAATGGGGCGTGAGATATCCCATTCCTCGTCGTTTAATGATGCGGCCAGCACGTTGCGTGCAAAGCCTTCGCTAATGCTCTTGGCAATGTCCAGGGGCGTTACGCCACTCTCATATTCACGTACATTGCCGTCAGGAAACTTGATGTTAATCATAATAAGTTATTGATAATTAGGTGTTTGCGTTGTGCACTACGACAGCACAACAGTTTTAGCTTACAAAGTTACGAATAAGTTTTTAGTTTTCAGTTCTTAGCTTTTAGTTTTTTGACATACACGCTCGTTTTATCCCACTATTCATTCGTTTGACTCCACCCTAAGGCGCAAAGGCGCTAAGTTTTTCAAACAACTTAAACAAATAACGGGTTAAACAACAAATACAACTTTTTGTTTTGGCTTCCGCGCTCTTGGGCCCCACGCAAAGGCGCAAAGACGCTAAGCTTTTATAATTGAATATTAATATCTTCGAGCCTTAGTGTGAGGCACATCAGAAAGCGTTTCGCCGATATGGTTACACGTGCACGCAAACAAAACAAACAATACGGAAAAGCACTCCTTTCTCTTAGCGGGTGCCATCATTGGGACGTGTTCTTTTGATTGGCCAAAGCAAAGCGACGCCATCAAAAGACCCGTCCCAATGATGCACCAACCTCGCTGCTTTCACCTCACTGACAGTGTCGTCAAAAGAAACGTCCCTTTTTTCCTTAACCGTTTTTAGTGTTAATTATTCGATAAATACTCCTGTAGTCGATAGTGCTTATTCTGGCCAGCTGCCTCATGCTGATTCCGATACCAATAGCCTTGCGGATAACAAGTTTCCGGTCGCCGAAAGGCATAGTCTTGAGGCTAGACGAATCACCACCACATAATTGATCCAGGCTATTACGGGCTTCACTGTCAGTCATGCGTCCCTGCTCAATCTTGGAATGAGGCTCATCGTGCCCGCCACTGACGTTGAGCACCATTTCGCAGAGTTCTTGCCACGGCAACGCAGCAAATGGCAGTTCATGTGTACAGATGGGCTGGGCAGGTGGCGATGACGTGTATTCATGCCAACTGCTCCAACGATATTGCTCAGGAGCTGTGACCATCTCGGCTTCGACTGGATTCTGATGAATATAGCGCAGCAGCGTGATAAAATAGCCTGTATCACCGACAGGCTCGCTACGGAACCGATCGTGGAACAATGGCCCAAGGCGCTCGTAGCGCTTGTTGTAGTAGCTGACATAGGAAACGCCAATACGTTTCATCACATTGCCGATATCTTCGGTACCCTCAGCGATGAGTAGATGGACGTGATTATCCATCAGGCAGTAAGCATAGATGTGGCAATACGGTGGAAGTGGATTGCCATCAAGATCCACGGGCGAGGAAACTGCGCGGAGTATTTTGAGGAACTTGCCACGGTCTTGGTCATCGGCAAAGATGTCACAACGGTCGATACCGCGTAGCATTACGTGGTAAACACCAGTGTCGCTATGTTGTCGGCTTGTGCGTGGCATATCGCTTGCAAAAATAATGGTTTTAATGGGATTACAACTTTTTTTACAGCAAATAATCATTGAGACTTGTCAAGACAAGGTGTTGGCAGCGGCAGGGCTGGTGCATCATTGGGACGGGTCTTTGTGATGGCGTCGCTTCGCTTTGGCCATCAAAAGAACGCGTCCCAGCTGATGGCACCCGATTTCGCACATGTAAGGGCAAACAAAACAAACTGAAAACCAACACTGTTTTTCTTTGGGGAAATGCTTGCTTATCTTGTTTGTTTTCCTTAACTTTGTCGCAAACTTTAAACTTTAAATAAAGTATCGTTATGAGTCTGAACGAGAAACTGAAAGATTTAAACTACGTGGACCGGAATGAATGGTTTGGCATCATCAAGGACGTATGCCGGTCACAGTCGAAACGGGCAGTGGGCTTTCTGGCAGTGATCCTGCTCCTTTTTATACTTGCAGGAATTTACTTCTTGACATCGAAATATCAAGGACATAACGTTGGCGACATAGCTGCAATCTGTTTCGACTTAGTTATATGTTTTACACTGGTCTGGGGAATTGTGAACCATCTTAGGTTTCTCAGGGTGGTTGGCAGCCTCGACACACCACAACAGCTGTTGCCCCAGCATGAAAAAAGGATAAAAAATGACCGGAGGGCAGCCCTCGTGTGTATGTTGGCGGTGGTTGTCAGCCTTGGTGGTTCCTACGCTTTCACCGATTCGTCTTGGGGATATTGGGCAATGAAAGCCGTATTCATCGCAATCATCCTAATCTTTTATTTTAAAGGCAGTTATCTGAGGCCGTCTGAGCGCGACAATGAGATTACCGAGCGACTGCAGGAACTCATCAACCCAGAATAATGCGAGGCCACTGCCCCCGTGCATTTAATTCATAAGACAAGAAACACTAGTCCTATAAAAGCTTTGCGCCTTTGCGTGGGGTCAAACGGATGAATGGTTACATTCGGCCGGTTTAGGCCGAGAAGCGAAAAATGATTACCTTTGTGGGGTGTAATTCACAGATGATGATATGAAAGCTTTATTGAAAATATTCGGTTCTTTGCTTATTGGGGCCTGTATTGGCCTGGCAGTGGTCGTTCCCATCATTGCCCTGATTGATGGCCAACCCCTGTCACAAATCTTTAACAAGGAATTCCTGGTTGAGCTGTTGCCCATCGGGTGGATGCTTATCGCTCTGTTTATCGCCTTTATCCTGCACATCATCCTGCACGAGGGCGGCCACCTGGTGGCAGGACTGCTTACGGGCTACCGCTTTGTGTCGTTCCGCTTCCTGAACTTCACGCTCATCCGCAAGGACGGGCGCCTGCAGTGGCGCAACTTTGAGTTGAGCGGCACACTAGGCCAGTGCCTGATGGCTCCGCCCGACAAGCCGCTAGAGCAGATCGACACGCGCTGGTACAATGCCGGCGGCGTGCTGGCCAACGTCATCCTTGTCCTGCTGGCGCTGTTGCTGATGTGGGCACTAGACCTGCCCAAATGGCTGGACATCTTCCTTAAAATGATGGTATTTATCGGTATTGCCGTAGCGATCATGAACGGCATCCCCATGAAGATGGGCGGTGTGGCCAACGACGGGCTCAACCTGTTGCAGCTGGAGAAGGACCTGCCCGGCAAACAAAGCTTCTGCAACATCTTTGACATCAATGTCCGCAGCCAGGAGGGTCAGCCCTATACCGAGATGCCTGAGCAGCTGTTTGCGCTGCCCGAGCCGTTGGACTGGAAAAACAGCATGCACGTGGGTGCCGTGTTGTCGTCTGCTACAAGAATGATGGCCCTGCACCAGTGGGAAGAGGCCTACCAGCTACTTACCGAGGCCTGCAACTACAAGGACGATTACATGAAGCTCTACCAGCTGGAGGTGGAGAACATGATGACCCAGGTGTGCATACTCACAGGACGTGACGACGAGGCCCGCCAGCACTACAACAAGGAGGTCGCCAAATATGTGGCCATGCACGCCTCCACCCATAGCGACAAGCAGTTCACGACAATGGCCGTAGCCCTCGCCCTGGACGGTGACCGCCCCAAGGCCGAGCAGGTGACGCAAAAGCTCGAAGCCAACCGCGACAAATACATCCACCAAAGCGACGTCGCCATGTGCCTCGACCTCATGCAATGGCTATTAGACAACCGTTAAGCGAGAGAGGGTGCGTCATAACAAACGCCTGTGATTATAGATCAAGCTTCGCTTGATAAATTAATCAAAATTATTATAAAATTATATATACACACTGGTGTCCTGTTAAAATTAGGAAATGATAAAATAAAGATGTGCCTCTTAACCCTGCGGGGCTAATGCGAATTTCACGAATTTAACTAATTTGATGCCAGTATTTTAATTATATATACAATTTTTAGTTTAATTTCTCGGCCGTTAGGCCGATTAAAAAACTCCGCAAGAATTATAACACCCACGACCAGGTTATACCCTTACCGGCCTTGAGGGGCTTGGGACACGGGATGCTGGTGTGAGAAAGAAAAATGATTACCTTTGTGGCCGAAAAGAAACGACAATGAGTAACACGTCGGCCATAGCGCAGTTGCTGATGCAACGGGAACTGCTCCGCCAGGAATACCGGGAGGAGAAGGAGGCCTATCGCCTGCACAGCGAGTCGATGGGCTTAGCACGCAAGGTGACGCGCGGCGACGCGTGGTACCCGCTGCACGTGGGGCGCACCTACTACAACTCGCTGAACCAGTACTGCATCGAGGTGACCCGCAAGGCCGACGAGGAAATCGACCACAACTTCGAGTACGGCAAACCCGTCGTGTTCTTCAAGGCCGAGGTGCCCGAGGGCGACCTCAGGCAGGCGGGGCACATCCACTTTTTCAACTTCACTGGCAACATCTCCTATGTGGACGGTGACCGCATGGTGGTCGCCATTCCCGAGGGCCACACGTTGGAACTGCAAAATGCCGACCTGCCGCTGGGTGTGCAACTGTTTTTTGACGAGACGAGTTACCGCATGATGTTCGATGCTCTGGAGCGCGTCATCAATGCCAAGGGCACCCGCCTGGCCTACCTGCGCGACCTGTTCTACGGCCGCCAGCGGGCCGAGACTCTCGGTTTCGAGAACATGCGGTTCCCGTGGCTCAACAGCAGCCAGGAGCGGGCCGTTAACGATGTGCTGCGCGCCAAGGACGTGCGCGTGCTGCACGGCCCTCCCGGCACGGGCAAGACAACGACGCTGGTCGAGGCCATCAACGAGACGCTGATGCGCGAGACGCAGGTCCTGGTGTGCGCCCAGAGCAACACCGCCGTCGATTGGATCAGCGAGAAACTCGTGGATTGCGGCATCCCTGTCCTGCGCATCGGCAACCCCACGCGCGTCAACGACAAAATGCTGAGTTTCACCTATGAGCACCGCTTTGCCGACCACCCCGACTATCCCAAACTGTGGCAGGTGAGACGCAACATGCGCGAGATGCGACGCCGCCGGCGCGAGAAGGTCGAGCATTACCACCAGAAACTCGACCGCCTCAAGGAAGTGGCCGTGGAGCTCGAGGTGCGCATCAACAACGACATCTTCGGGCAGGTGCGAGTCATCGCCTCCACCCTGGTGGGAGCTGGCAACAAGCTGCTCGACGGCAAGCGCTTCGGCACCGTATTCATCGACGAGGCCGCCCAGGCCCTCGAGGCGGCGTGCTGGATTCCCATCCGCCGGGCCAGCCGTGTGATTTTTGCCGGCGACCACTGCCAGCTGCCGCCCACCGTCAAGAGCCTCGAGGCCCTGAAGGGCGGACTGGGCAAAACCCTCATGGAGCGCATCGTCGAGAACAAACCCGAGTGCGTGTCGCTATTGGAGGTGCAATACCGCATGAACGACGAAATCATGCAGTTCAGCAGCGACTACTTCTACCACGGCAAAATGAAATCGGCCCCCGAGGTCGCCCACCGCCTGATCCACGAGGGCGACGCACCCATCCTGTGGTTCGACACCTCGACCATCGAACTGGGCGAGGACGAGCAGAACGATTTCAGGGAAAAGTTTGTGGGAGAGACCTTCGGCCGCATCAACAAGGGCGAGGCCAACCTCACCCTGAGCCTGTTGCAGATTTATTTCCAACGTGTGGGCAAGCAGCGCATCCTCGACGACCGCATCGATGTGGGTATCATCTCGCCCTACCGCGCCCAGGTACAGTACCTGAAACGCCTGATCAAGAAACGCGCCTTCTTCAAGCCATTCCGCCACTTGATCACGGTCAACACCGTCGACGGCTTCCAGGGCCAGGAGCGCGACGTGATTCTCATCTCGCTGGTACGCGCCAACGACACGGGCCAAATAGGTTTCCTGCGCGACCTGCGCCGCATGAACGTCGCCATCACCCGCGCCCGCATGAAACTTTTCATCCTGGGCGACGCCCCCACCATGACCCGCCACCCCTTCTACCAACGCCTCTACGACTACATCCAAGCCGTCAGACAACACTGATCCACCCCTTAATCAAACAACAGTTGATTAACGGGAGCTCGATGGAAATAATGCGTTGATATTCAATTCATTCGCCATGTAGAGACGCAAAATCTTGCGTCTCTAGGCCAGCAGTTGGTAATTCATAACGATTGGAGACGCAAGATTTTGCGTCTCTACTGGTTATCTGTGTTGTTGTGGTTGTCTGAAAAAAACTGCGGCTATGCGTGAGGTTACGCACACGCGCAAACAAAACAAACGAAACGGATGAATCAAATAAAAAGAAAACAAGCCCTATGTTTGACTTTGACGGTGCAAACATAGGGCTTGTATTTATTGTCTTCCTTTTCTCTTAGTCTTTTGTGGTAGTGATCTTCTTGAGCCACTGGCGGTAGCCCAGGACGGCCATGACGGTGTAGAAGCCGTAGAGGCACGCCGTGAAGGGGATTTGCTTGTAGATGTAGAGGACGGTGCACACGGCATCGACCACGAGCCACAGGAGCCATTGCTCGGCATACTTCTGAGCCAGCGCCCACAGGGCGACTATACTCAGGGACGTAGTGAAACTGTCACACACGGGCACACTGCTGTCAGTCCAATTGATCAATACCCAATAGATAACGGCCCACAGCGCCAAGCCGATGAGCGCCACGGGCAGCACGCGCCGCAGCGGGAAACGGGTGATGGGCCTTTCGGCTGCCTTCTCCCCCGCCCCACTGCCGCGGCTGCGCACCCACCGCCACATGGCATAGCCATAAACGGCGGCAAGCACATAATAGACTTCCATGCCAAAGTCGGCATAGAGCCCGCGTTCCCAATACAGGTAGCCATGGACGATGGGCATAATCACGCTCACCAGCCACAGCCAGATGCTGGCCTTGAACTCTAACCACAGGTAGATGAGCCCCAACACCAGGCCTGCCATGTCGATGGCTTTGACCCAGGTGAAGTCGGCAAAATATTGGGCAATCGCGTCAATCATTTTGGTTATGAAAAATGGGCTTCAGAATCTGAAAGTAATATATCCCAATGCATTGATGCCTGCCATGGGATAGAAACGAGGATCACTATATAAGGTGTATTTGTTTTCCTTGCTGCCACCGGGATAGAGGGCGCTGGTCATCGAGTAGCCGTTGGTCTCGTACTTCTCGTCGAACAGGTTGTAGATAGTGGCACCCACCGTGATGCTGCGTACGTGTGGCAACGTGAAGGTGTAGCCCAGGTCCAGGTTGTTGACGAAATAGGGATCGAGAGAGTCCTCCTTGCGCTCGAAATTGTCGAGGTACTGGCGAGACACATACTGCGTCTGCAGGCTGGCTGTGAAACCCTTGAAATCAAACATCAGCATGCTGCCCACGGTCACGCTGGGCGAGAAGGCGATGGTGGTGTTGCCCTTCTCGATGGCGGTCTGAGTCCACATGTCGTCCCAGGTGTCGGCATCGTAGTCGCTCACGTAGCCCACGTAATCCTTGATGCGGTTGCGCGAGAAGGTGGCATTCACCTGCCAACGCAGCCAGTCGGTGAAGTGCATTCCTGCCAGCAGCTCAATACCCATGCGGTAGCTCTTGTCCACGTTCTCGGCCATGAGCTCGCCAATCTCGTTGATCTTGCCGTTGAGCACGAGCTGGTCCTTGTAGTTCATGTAGTAGAGGTTGGCGCCGAACATGTAACGGCCCGAACGGAACTCGTAACCGGCCTCCCAGTCATAGAGCATTTCACTGGTGGGATGCTCCAGGAACAGGCCATCGGTGTAGTTATTGCGGGTGGGCTCCTTCTGGGCCACGGCAAACGAGGCATAAGCGCGGTGCTTGGCATTAATCTGCCAGTTCAGACCGGCCTTGGGGTTGAAGAAATTGAACGGCTCGTCGATGTTAAGCGTCTGCAGGTGCTCGGGATTGGCGGTCCAGTCCCACTTGTCGTTGTGGCCCGTGATGCGATAACCGATGTGACGGTACTGCAGGTCGGCATAGGCGCTCAAGCCGCCGGTGATGATGTAATTACCTTTTATATAAATATTGAAGTCGGTCTTGCGGCCGTTGTTGCGGTAGTACTCGTGGTCGGGAGCCAACTGGTTGGTGTAGTTCTCGACCCAGATGACCTGGCCGTAGTGGTCGTTGCTGTAGCGATTGATGCCGCCGCCCAGTGTAGCGCCCAGGCGCTCACCGTTGTACTGCAGCGAGAACACGGCGCCACCGAAGCCGCTATCCACGCATTTCTTGCGTACCAGGCTGGCCTTCTTGCTGGTCCCCTCGGCAGTCACCACGGGCTCCAGGGCATACTCCTTGAGCGTGCGGGCGTTCTTGTACTCCTGGTAATAGCCGTAGCCGTCGGTATAGTGGAGTGCCAGGTTCAATTTCCACAGGGGGTTGAAAGTCTGGTCCAGAATCAGCTGGTAGTGGGTCTGACGGTAAATGTCCTTCTGGTCCTTGTAGAAACCCGTCACCTTGCCGTCGTGCTTGATTTCGCCGTTGGGGTTGTAGGTGCGGTTGCTCTTCAGGTCGTCGCGGCTGATGCCGTCCCAGGCGTGGTAGGTGTCTTCCTTGCCGCCAAAGGTAACGAACCTGAGCGACGTCTTATCGTTGAAATAACCCACCTGGCCAAAGTAGCTCACCAGCTCGCTGCTTGCACGATCACGGTAGCCGTCGCTGCTGATGTGCGACAGACGGGCCTCGATTGACCAATGGTCGCCCAACAAGCCAGTGCCCACACGCAGGGTCTCCTTGTTGGTATTGAACGAACCGTAGCTGCCCGAGAAGTCGGCGAAAGCGTCACGCGCAAAGCTTTGGGTGCGCAGGTTCACACTACCGCCAAAGGCTCCCGAGCCGTTGGTCGAGGTGCCCGCACCGCGCTGCACCTGGATATCGCGCACCGACGAGGCAAAGTCGGGCATGTTGACCCAGTAGATGCTGTGGCTCTCGGCATCGTTCTGCGGGATGTCGTTCACCGTGATGTTGATACGGGTAGCATCGGTGCCACGCACACGCATCGACGTGTAGCCCACACCGGCACCCGCGTCACTCGTCGTGATGACACTCGGGGTCATCGTCAGCAGAAACGGAATGTCAAGGCCATGGTTCTCGGCAGCCAACTGCTTGCCGGTGATGTTAGTAAAAGCTACGGGAGTGTTTGCACTTGCACGTGTGCCCAGCACCTCCACCTCGCTCAACGCGACCGTGGGCACCGTGTCGGTTGCAGCGGGCTGTGCTGCTGCAACAAGGGCTGCCAGCGATGTGGCAACCGTCAATAAGGTCTTCTTCATTAGTTTTTAATTAATAAGTTGTTCTCTACGCCGGTATTGTCCGGATCAGATTCCATGGGTATGATCTCAGCCCCTTGAGCACAAAGGACACCCCAAACTCATTGAATCACGCTGCAAAGTTAGTGCAAGGTGAGCGAAATGGCAAATTTATTTGGCCATTTCCGAACCGCAGCCTAACTTCGGTGACAGCCAAAGTTAGTGCAAGCCGAGAGGAATGACAAGAAAAATCTCGTTTTTCTTACATTCCCGAGGCGCAGCATAACTTGGGCGACAGCCAACGTTAGTGCAAGGTGAGCGAAATGGAGGGTGTGCCATAATACTTTCGTTCTTTTTTAATCGGCCTAATGGCCGAAAAATTAAACAAAATTTGTATAAAAATCCCACAAATTGATTTTTAATATATTTTTATTTATAATTTTGTTAAATTTCTCGAGCGAAGCTCGATCAACAATTATTGGCGATTATTTTGACACGGCCTCATTCCCGAGGCGCAGTCTAACTTCGGCGACAGCCAACGTTAGTGCAAGGTGAGCACAGAACAAAAACAGGCTTTTTGAAACCTCAGAGTTGCATTTCTCAATTTTTACTAGTATATTTGCATCGACATTTTTAATTATCATCTTGTAAATACGATAATTTATGAAAGAGCAAGTTTTAAAGGCAATGCGCGAGGCCGGCAAGCCCGTCTCGGCAGGTGATGTGACCAAGGCACTGGGTGCCGACCGCAAAGAAGTGGACAAGGCTTTTGCCGAACTGAAAAAGGAGGGCGCCATCGTGTCGCCCGTCCGCTGCAAGTGGGAACCGGCCAAGTAATCACACAGGGAAATGAAAAAAATAATCATCATTGACGGTGGGCCTCGCAAGACGATGAACACCGCCAAAATGCTGCAACATTTTACTGATGGGGCCCGATCGGTGAGCGACCAGATCGAAGTGAAGACGGTGCGCCTCTATGACATGGACTACAAGGGCTGCATGTCGTGCATGGCCTGCAAAATCAAGGACAGAGCTTCAAACGTGTGCCGTTTCAAGGACGCCCTGACGCCCGTCCTGGAGGACATCGCACAGGCCGACGGCTTGGTGATGGGTTCACCGATTTACTTTGGCGACGTGACGGGACAGATGCGCACCTTCCTGGAGCGCCTGGCATTTCCCTGGCTCTCCTATAACGATTACAGCATGACGGCGCCCAAGCGGATGCCCGTGCTGCTCATGGAAACCATGAACGGGACGCCCGAACGCAACAACAGCCAGCATTACGGCTCGATGGAATACTGCATAGCCACTGCCCTGGGCCAACCCGAGCGCCTGATTGCCTACAACACCTATCAGGTAAAGGACTACAGCCGCTTTGAGCTGGCAGGCTTCTCGGAGGAAGCTAAACGCCAATACCGCGACGCCCATTGGGAGGAAGACCTGCAGAAGGCCTTTGACGCCGGACGCAACATGGCCCAGAAGATCCTGGCATAAGCAGGTATCAGCCTTAGCCGTATTGGCCTGGAAACTGGGGCAGCGCAACATCGCAAGGAATGGAAACCGTTCAGCACATTATCATCGATAACACGCTGGCAAGGGTCGGCATGCCGGAATTTGCTGGCTATATCAGCCATGCCTATTGCTATGCCGGGCATTGCACGTTTCAACGCCACGGGCGGGAATTCCGGCTCGAGGCGGGTGATTGTATGATTGTCCCACGGCGCGGCGACCTGGTGCGAAACCTGCAGGAGAGCGAGGACTTCGAGGTCTGTGTGATTTACGTCACTCAGGAATTCATCGAGGTTTCCACACCGCAGTCCAACTACGGCATGAAGGGGCATCTGGCTTTGTTCGAGAACCCCATCATGCGGCTGACGCCCGAGATGCAGGAGCGCTGCTCCACCAACTTTGACGTCATTCGCCAGCGGTTGGCACAGCCACAGCACCACTTCTATCGCGACGTGCTCATCACTGCCGTGCAGACGATGATTCTCGACTTCTTTGACTTCCATGCCACGCTGTACGGCTTTGACCGCATCACGTCACAGTACTACCAGCTGATGGAGCAGTTCCTTGAACTGCTGGAACAGGGCGAATTCCGCCACAACCGCGAAATCGGCTATTATGCCGACAAGTTGTGCGTCACACCCAAATACCTCAGCGAGGTCTCTAAGAAAGTGAGCGGCTTGCCCGCCAACTACTGGATTACACGCTATACGGCCCTCGACATCAGCCGCCAGCTGCGTGACCGCTCGCTCTCACTCACCGACATCAGCGACATGTTCGGTTTCTCATCGACGGCCCACTTCAGCCGCTATGTGCAGAACAACCTGGGCGCCCGACCGAGCGATTTCCGAGAGTAATTTTGCAATTCTGCATTTTTGGTAAATTCCCCCGAAATCCGTGTAACATGGGTTTCGGGGGACTGTTATACCTTTGCATCGTGATAATCACCGAACGACAAACAATAAAAAATATACAGATATGGGAAAGACTTTAATCGCTTACTACTCCCGTCGCGGAGAAAACTACGTGAACGGCAGCATCAAGAACCTGAAACTCGGCAATACCGAGGTCGTGGCCGCTAAAATCAAGGCTCTGCTGCCCGAGGCCGACATGTTCCAGATTGAGACTACCTACGAGTACTCCAAGTCTTACATGACCTGCATCGATGAGGCTAAGCAGGAACTGCGTGAAGGTGCACGCCCCGAAGTGAAAAATCCGTTGGAAAGCATCGACGAGTACGACACCATCATCCTGGGCTATCCCAACTGGTGGGGCACGATGCCCATGGTGTGCTACACCTTCCTCGAGGCCTATGATTTCACAGGCAAGCGCATCATCCCCTTCTGCACCAACGAGGGCAGCGGCATGGGTTCGTCCGAGCGGTTCATCAAGAAACTCTGTCCCACGGCAACAGTGCTGAGCGGCACTCCCATCCACGGCGCCGAGGCTGCCCATGCCGACCGCGAGGCACAAATGATAGCAAACATGGCTAAATAAATAATAGAATAATATGGAAGGATTCATTGTTGACCCGAGAAAGACAACCCCTGAGGAAATGCAGCAGGGAATGCGTGACGTGAAGCTGGTGTTTGACATCAACCACACCATGCCCTACACCGAGGAATATGACCAGCTGGTGAAGGAACTGTTCAAAGGCAAAATCGGCGAGGGAAGCCGCGTGCTCCCACCGCTCAACCTTGTCTGTGCCAACCAGGTGACCATTGGCCGCAACGTGATGATTATGGGCGGGTGCCTGATGATGTCGCGTGGAGGCATCACCATCGACGATGACGTGATGATTGCCGCCAACGCGCAACTCATCTCCAACAACCACGACCTGAATGACCACGCGCTGCTCATCTGCAAGCCTGTGCACATCTGCCGCAACGCCTGGATTGGCGCCGGAGCCACCATTCTGCCTGGTGTCACCGTGGGCGAGAATGCCGTCGTGGCTGCAGGGGCAGTGGTGACCAAGGACGTCGCCCCAAGTACCATCGTGGGCGGCAACCCGGCCAAATTCATCAAGAATGCATAAAAAAACAAACAACAAAAAGGATAAGGAGGAGAAATCATGATTTTTGACAGAAACGATAAGAAAGAGGTGGTGGCACTGTTGGGTGCCGGAAGCATGGGCACGGCTATCGTGCGCCGCATCGCAGCCGGAAAGAAAATCCTGCTGGGAGACATCAGTGAGAAGGCCCTGGAACGCGTTGGCGAGGACCTGAGCCACAGCGGCTATGACGTGGAAACGCTGGTCGTGAACGCGTTGGAGAAGGACAGCGTGGAGGCCTTTGCCAAGCGAGCCGCAGAGCTCGGTCCGGTGATGTACTTTATCGACACGGCTGGCGCATCGCCCAACCAAGCCTCGCCCGAACACATCGTCAACCTTGACATGGTGGGCACGGGTTATGCCGTCGATGCCTTCGGGCAAGTGATGGCGGCTGGCGGCGCTGGACTCATCATCTCGAGTCAGGCGGCCTACATGTACCCCATCCCCAACGACATTGAGCTGCAGCTGGTCAACACCCCGACCGAGGGTCTGCGGGATGTGCCGTTCATTCAGGAGGTGGCCATGAAGGATTCCGGCCTTGCTTACATGATTGCCAAGCGCATGAACCACCTGCAGGCTCAACGCGCTGCCGCAACGACCTGGCGCGACCGCCGGGCTCGCATCAACACCATTTCGCCGGGCGTCATCGTCACCCCGTTGGCCTATGACGAGTTCCGCGCCGCTGGCGAGGGTTACCAGGCCATGATCGATGCCTCGGCCGCGCAACGCACAGGCACGAGCGACGAGATTGCCGAGGCTGCCGCATTCCTGCTGGGCGAACATGCCAAGTTCATCACCGGTACCGACTTGCTTATCGATGGCGGCGTCATCGCCTCGATTCGCACAGGCGAGTTCAAACTCTTCAGATAACAGGCAGTATGGAGTCATTAAAGATGATTCTGATTGCTGTCAAAACCATATAAGTCAAATAGATAAAAACAAATACAGGAAGATGGAAACAATCAAATTATCCAATGGAGTGGAAATGCCGTTGCTGGGCTACGGCGTTTTCCTGGTGAGCCCGCAGGAGTGCGAACGCTGCGTGACCGATGCGCTGAACGTAGGTTACAGGTTGATTGACACGGCTCAGGCCTACTACAACGAGGAGGGCGTGGGCGAAGCCATCAAGAAGAGTGGTATCGCGCGCGACGAGTTGTTCCTCACCACCAAGGTGTGGATTGCAAACGCTGGCGAGGAAAAGGCCGCAAGGAGCATCGACGAGAGCCTGCGCAAACTGCAGACCGACTACATCGACCTGCTGCTCATCCATCAGGCCTACGGCGACGTTTTCGGCTCGTGGAGGGCCATGGAGAAAGCCTATCGCGACGGCAAGGTGCGCGCTATCGGCGTGAGCAACTTTCAGGCAGCAAGATTCTTCGATTTCTCACATTATGTGGATATCAAGCCCATGGTGAACCAGTTGCAGTGCAACGTGATGATCCAGCAGACGGGCATCGAGCCACTGCTCAACGACTGTGGCACGCGCATGATGGCCTGGGGCCCGTTGGGCGGACAAGGAATCGACGGAATCGTCAAGAGCGAGATGCTGGGCGCCATTGGCGAGAGATACGGCAAGAGTGCCGCACAGGTGGCACTGCGCTGGCTCACGCAACGCGGCATCGTCGCCATTCCCAAGTCGAGCCACAAGGAACGCATGGCACAGAATTTCAACATCTTCGACTTCAAACTCACCGACGATGAAATGGCGCAGATTGCCACAATGAATGAGCATGACGCGGGCACAATCAATTTCACCGACCCGCAATTTGTAAAATATTTAATCGAAACTTACGGATAAAAATGAAAGCAATGAAATACCTGCTGGCTTCGGCCCTGTGTCTGCTGGTGTCAACAGCCTGCAGCGGAACAAATCAAGGAAACAGCGACGAGAACCAGACCGCCACCCAACAGGCGCCCACATCAAGCGGTGAGAAGGCCCTGGTGGTATTCTTCTCACATGCCGGCGACAACTACAGCGTGGGCAACATCGAGGTGGGCAACACCAAGATTGTGGCCGACTACATCACCGAGGTGACAGGCGCCGACCAGTTCGAGATCGTTACCCACAAGTATGACGGCATGGCCTACAAACCCCTGTGTGACCTCGCCAAAGAGGAGTTGGAAAAAGGAGAACTGCCAGAATTTGAGGGCAGTGTAGATGTATCAAAATACAAGACCATCTTCATCGGCGGCCCCGTGTGGTGGGGCACTTACCCGCAAGTCATGTTCACCTTCTTCAAGAAATATGACCTCAACGGCAAGACCATCATCCCCTTCACCACTCACGAAGGTTCAGGCCTTGGGAACTGCGTCGAAGACCTCAAAGCAGTCTACCCCAACGCCACCGTCACCGCAGGCTTCTCCATGTACGGCCACGACGTCCGCACCCACAAATCCGACGTCCAAACCTGGCTCAAAACCCTAGGCTACTGATTACACCTCAAACAGCAATACTCAGAGAACAAACAAACCACCCAATCAAGAAAGAGGCAACCAATTGCAAACCAATTGATTGCCTCTTCACATACGTGAACCCGTGGGGATTACTTTCTATGATAGTCCACAATTTTGGCAGATGTCTAATTTTAGGGTGTTTTTCGATTTTAATGCAAAGGTAGTCAATTATTTAGATACACCAAAAGAAATTCATTTTTTTTCATAGTTCCTCATTATTTTTCAAATAAGTGGGCAAAAAGTGGGCAAAAATTTTGTCAAGTGGGCAAAAATGCCTATCTTTGCATCATCACATTAAAATATTGACATCATGGCAACGATTTATTTAAGACTTTCAACAAAGACTGACAAAGCCACCTCACAACATGAGGTGTTAATGCGTTTCAAACATGGCAAGGTTGACCAAAGGGCAAAGACCAACGTATTTGTTCACCCTGATTATTGGAGCGACGAGACCCAAAGCATTGTAATTCCTAATTGGCGTTCCCTTACAGATGAACGAAAGCAATTGATTGATGAATTGCAGGGCAAGAGCAAACGCCTCGCAGACATCAACGAATTGGTTCAATCATCTTTTAAGGAGTTAGACAAAAGCAATGTCGCAAAAGATTGGTTGACATCACTTATTGATGGGTTCAATTTCCCGACCACCGCCACCGATGAACCAGAGCAACAGAAATCATTCTTTAATTGGTTTGAACTGTTCCTGACAACAAAGAACTATCCTCACGGCAGCACCAAGTCATTTCGTGTTCTCGAACGTGCATTAGGGCGTTATCAAGGTTACAAGCGTTCCAAAGACAAGGATTTCACGCTTGACATCAACACCATCACAAAGGACACAATCAATGACTTTTTCAACTATTTCAAGAAAGAGCATGAGTTTGCCGAAAAGAACCCTAAACTCTTTCAAAAGTTGGTGCGTGACTATCCCGCCGAGATCACACGCAAGCATAAGTCACCGAAGATAACAGAACGAGGCGACAATCACATCGTAAATCTGCAAAAGAAATTCAAACGCTTTTTCTTGTGGCTGAATAAAGAGGGTTATTGCAGCAACCATCCGTTTGATGGTGTTGAAATCAAGGCCGAGAAATACGGCACACCCATCATTCTAACGATTGACGAGAGAAACCACATTGCCGATTTTGATTTGTCCGGCAAACCGCATTTGGAGAGGCAGAGAGACGTTTTCATTTTTCAATGCCTGATTGGTTGCCGCGTTGGTGATTTGCTCAAAATGACACCTAACAATGTCGTTGATGGGCAAATTGAGTACATACCGAGAAAGACCAAAGACAACAAACCCGTTACCGCCGAAATCCCATTGAACGCAAGAGCAATGGCAATTCTCGACAAATACCGCAACGTGGATTTGTCCGCATACAAGAGCAAGAGCAATCCCAACCCATTGTTGCCGTTCATTTCCTCGCAGAAATACAATGAGGCCATCAAAGAGATTTTCAAAGCGTGTGGGATTGACAGAATGGTGACAGTTCTCGACCCCGTATCAGGGGAGCAAACACAAAAACCATTCTATGAGGTTGCAAGTAGCCACCTCGCCCGCCGCACATTCGTAGGTCTGTTGTATAATCAAATCCAAGACCCCAACTTGATCAGTTCAATGTCTGGCCATGTTGAGGGCAGCAGGGAGTTTGCAAGATACCGCAAAATCGAGCGAGAGGCCAAAAAGAAAGCCGTTGATTTGATTAACTGATAATAGTGTTCAAGTGTTCAACGTTCAAACGGAATGAACACATTGAACAGTTTGAACACCACAAATTATATTCATCTTTTTAATCGTGTTATATATGGAACGAATTACTATCAACAAACCTTTTGATTACAATGAGTATTCAGATTTTAAGTGTGATTTAGCAGACGCATTTGCAGCCGTGAATAGATGCACGGTTGATGTTCTCACACCAGATGAAAGAGATTGCGTTTCTCGATGTTTGGCCGAACTGAATCGGCGACTAAACGACGACGGCGACGCATGGTTGGAAATTGGTTCAAAGAATGATGGTGTTTAACTTAAAAGAGGTGGCACACCCCCAAAACGCCACCTCATTTGCTACGTTGTGACTAAAGGTCGAGATTTTTTATTTTTTTTAATACGATGAAAGAGATAAACGAATACAAGGCACTTATCGAAGATGTGAGCCGGGTTATTAGTTCCTATGCGAACTACAAACTTTGGCCACCTGAAATAATGCGAGAGTGGAACGAAAACACACTATTAGAGTTGCACGAACGGGTGTTGCGTTTCAATCCCGCCGATGTTAAAGAGGCGATTATCGGCGATGGAAAGATCGATGAATTTGCAGGGCGATTAAAGACGGCAAAATTTGAACTTGACAACACCCCACCATTTGCGCCGACAAATTTCGACGACGATTATTTTTGCAAAGAAAAGAACCCTGCAATGTTTGACGCATTAAAAGCCATCAACGGCAAAGGATGGGCGTTCAATACAATGGAAAGGTTGAGAATGATTGCATTTACATCAAACTTGATAATAGACGATATTCACCAAATATTTGATGAGATTGATGTTTTTGTTAATGGGAAAACGACCAGAGCCACACCGGAGCAAGGGGTGAACAAAACCGAATTAAGCAAATATTTTAATGCCAAATTCAAAGGGAGCGGGAACAATCCAAACTACTTTGATACATTGATTGAAGATATTAAAGACTTGCGGACATCAAAAGATTTGGCGATAGTTGCTTTGATGATCTATAATTGCCCATCGTTCATTCAAAGACCATCAACATTTGCAGCCTGGTTGCGTGAGTTCTTTGAAATCATTGGGCGTGATTACCCCAAAGACCAAAGCAAAAACAAGTATAAGCCGAGCGAGAAGATACAACGAATGTTCTATTATCTGGCATAATCCGTTTTTAATCCGCTTTCTCAATCCGCATCATTTTCAACAAGACGCTGAAATTCAGCGTCTTTTCTTTTTGCCATTATCCGTTTTTCAATGCAGGTGAAATAATCAGGGTTAATTTGCAATGTCAACGGCGATGAACACCGACACCGCCAATGACCGAGCGGCAAACGAAATGCGCCATCGGTGAGCGCACAGGGAGAGCCGCAACAATTAAATTCTTCAAACTAATGAATACGAATTTAATTGAACTTGCAAAGCAATGCCCAAGCCTGCAAATTACTATTACATTGGGCGAACTTGTCGAGGCGAACACGTTATTGATCGCCGAGGCGAAACGTGAGTTGGAGCAGATCATTACCGACCAGAACACGGAAACATACCCAAGCCGTGAGCGGGTCATGGAAATTTTGGACGTGTCGCAGGCGACAATGTGGCGTTGGCAAAAGTCGGGTTATCTCGTTCCCATCAATGTGGGCGGCAAACGCCGTTACCGCATGAGTGACGTTAAACGAATTTTAGAAGGCGACAACGCCCAGAAAGGAGTGACGGCATGAAAAAGGAAAAGGGTCTTAATGACCCCACAGAAGAACAATGCAAAGTTAGCGAAATTCTTTCTAACGCACAAGAGCCAAGCAAAGATTTTCCCACCTCATCAGGCGACAATGACGGGTTTGATTTCTCACGCATTGACAATCCTGAAGATAACCCAAACGTCGGGTTGTTCACGGTCAAATCAGCAAATCAGGCAATCGACGAGGCAAAGAACCGCCCTACACCAAGCAAATTGTTTGGTCAACTGTGGTTCGAGGGTGAGGTCTGCATTTTGTTTGCTGACACTAATTTGGGCAAATCCATTCTTGCAGTTCAAATTGCTGACGCGGTAAGCAGTGGCAAAAGCACAATGGGAATGGATATGAACGCGAAACCGCAAACTGTTCTCTACTGCGATTTTGAGTTGAGCGACAAACAGTTTGAAAACCGTTACCGTGGTGACAATGGTAGTCACTACTCATTCTCGCCTAACTTTTTGCGTGTTGAAATCAACCCTGACGTTGACGATTACCCAAACGGGTGCGACTTTGAGGATTATGTGAAAATCTCATTGGAGCAGATAGTTTTGCAGTACAATGCAAAGGTGATTATCATTGACAATCTAACCTACTTGAGCCGAGAGACCGAGAAAGCAAAAGACGCATTGCCGTTAATGAAATGGTTGAAAGCGTTTGGGCGCAAATACGGTTTATCTGTCCTCGCACTGGCACACACGCCCAAGAGGAGTTTATCAAACCCTATCACCCGAAACGACTTGATGGGGAGCAAGATGCTAATCAACTTTTGTGATGGTTGTTTTTCAATCGGTGAGAGCACCAGAGGCACGAATATTCGTTACATCAAGGAACTAAAGCAGCGCAATGAACCAATTCGGTATGATGCCGAAAATGTCATTGTCTGTGAGGTTGTCAAGCCTGATAACTTTCTGCAATTCCGTTTTATTGAATTCGGGTGCGAGAGCGAGCATTTACGCCAAATCAATGCCGATGAGCGCGACGAATTGATTGAGCGAGCCAAAGAATTGTCGGCGCAAGGTAAGTCGGTAAGAGAGATTAAAAGCGAGTTGGGCGTTAGTATTGGCACAGTTCACAATTACCTCAAAAAGTAGTTTAACCGTTCACGGTGTTCAAGCGTTCAACGATCAACGGAATGAGCACCGTGAACGCCGTGAACATTACTCTAGATTACAATGATACGACATCAATACAGTTTGGCGAAACGCGGTAAATGGATTTGCCCGCAATGCCATCACAAGACGTTTGTTTGTTATGTTGACGAAAGTGGTCAGGTTCTCAATGAGAATGTGGGTAAATGTGACAGAGCCGACAAATGTGCATACCATTACCCGCCGAGGCAATATTTTGCCGACAATCAGGTAATCGCCGAGGAAATACCCCGCAGCAGGGCGCAACCAATGTTCAAACCGTTACCGAAACCGACCTACATTGATAGTGAGGTGTTCAAACGGTCTGTCCTCGCCACCAAGAGCCACAACAATAATCTTGTGACGTTCCTGAATAGCGTATTTGATACGGCGATTGTCGAGCGCATGAAACGCGACTACTACATTGGCACATCAAAACATTGGGAGGGTGCAACGGTGTTCTATCAGGTTGATAGATATGGCAAGGTTCACCGAGGCAAAATAATGTTGTACAACCCCACCAATGGCAAGCGCATGAAATATCCTAATGGCAAAGGTATGGTTACATCGGTTCACGCCGTTATGAAATTGGGAGAGAAACCGCCACAATGCCTATTCGGTGAACACCTATTGCGTGACTATCCTGACATGACTGTTGCCGTTGTCGAGAGTGAGAAAACCGCCATCATTGCAAGTGGTGTTTTTGGTGACTGCATTGCGGTTGCGTGTGGTGGGTGCGGAAACCTCACAAATGCGATGTGCGAGCCGTTGAGAGGCCGAGACGTGGTATTGTTCCCCGACAACGGAAAACTCGCTGAATGGCGAGAAAAAGGCTTAAAAATGCGCCATCTATTCGGGCGGTTGCGAATTGCCGACATCATGGAACGCGAGGCAGTAAATATCGGTGACGATATTGGCGACCTGATTGTGGAGCGATACCCCGAATGGAACGAGCAGGGAGTTATAGACGTTCCCATTGATTTAGGACTGACAGAACTTTAATTCTATTGCTATTTTGACCAACCATGTGACATTTAACTGGTTGGTTTTTTTTCGAACTTTCGTTGTTAATAAAATGCCCGAAATTTATTTGCATAAATGCCTGCAAATGTGTATCTTTGCATCAAGTTAATAAACAAATTGACTATGCAAAACACAATCAAAACGCGATTGCCTGAACACGTCCAGGCACGACAGGTCAAAATTGACTATTCCGCAACCATTCGTCGAGGGGTTGAGGCTGTTAGAGATGCAGTTAAACGACTTTGGGCGGTTGATGACCTGCCCAAGTTAAACGACATCGAGGCCATGACCCCCGAATGGGTGCAGGGCATCATCGACGAAGGCATTGAGGCCACGAAGGCAAACAAGTCGTTAACGGCACAGGAGAGGGGCGAACGGTTGAAGGTTTGGCGCAGGATCAAACAGGATGCAATCGCCTCGACGGCCGTAATACAAAACTTTATCGGGGAATTTCCCGATCTCGTTTTTTGCCTCGATCATGTCGAGGGCACAGTTAATTGCAGTCAGGACAATATCGACAAAATTGTGGCGCAACGCAGCACCATACCGGTGCCAGAGCTCGCACACGTCCATTGGGCAAAACTGCAAACCATCATCCAATCGGTTCGGGGGCTAAGAGAGTGGGAGCAACAAAACGACGTTGCGCCCTTTCTCGTTGGCAACGCGGTCAATTGTTCACCGTATGAGTTTGCCGCATTGTGGGCAACAGGTGGCAACAAAATCGACCATCGCTATGACAAGTACCGCCCTGTCAATAACAAACTGATTGTGTAACAATAAATAATACAAAACGACTATGGACAACAACACCGACAACGAAATGACATTGCAAAGGGAATTGGCCAAAGCACAGGCCGAAATTGCAGAGCTTCGCGCGCAACTCGACGCGCAGCGCAATAAGTTTGATTTCAACCGAGCCTTTGAACGCATCAAGGCTAAAGAGGCCGACAATGAGGCATACCGCCAAGAGATAGAGCAGCGGTATGCGGGCAACGGCACCATATCCACAACCGATTTTATCTAATAGCCATGATCATACGACGAGGAAAGGACATCAACCCCAATAACACCGAGGTTAGTTTGATGTTGAGTTATGGCTCACCCGACGTTAGAGACATCATGAAGTATTTTTGTTATGGTGCTGGGGGCGAGTTACATTTTGGCAGTATCGGGTGGAAGGCTATCGACGTAGCCAAGAAGGAGGCCGTTTTTCATGAGGTCGATATAAGAACTTGGTCAGAAACGAGTTGTTATGTTTTTGGCCTGTTTGAGGACAAATGGCGCAAACAATTATCCGCATGGTTTCTGCGTCAAGCCATCAAGATGGGTTATTTCGTTCAATGCGAGGCCGACCCCACTTGCTTTTATTTTGGTGACGCGGGTATGAAACTGATGAAACGACGCGTTGAGGATTGGGAGGAATTAGAAGAAGAAAACCCCTAACGGTCACGAGCTGACCAACAGGGGCGGTTTACGTTCAGTCCATACGGGGCGGACGGTTGTTGAATGTTCCGTTAGTGGCTTCTTTCGTGTGCGGATGGTGACGAAGGGAAAAACCGCGGTTTTCTTTCGTTTGAGCCGTCAAACCCGAGACCATCAGGGCGAGAAATTGGGTTGCTCGCGCGCGCGCGTTGGAGGCCACTTTTCATCGAGAAAGAAAGCCAAATCGGCGATTTTTGGAAAATCACGAAAGTTTGTGTTATCTTTGCAGCAGATTATTGACCATTATGGCAATATTTCTAATGTGATACGGTGTTGTCCGGCGCGATGTCGGGCAACGCTTTTCTTTTTGTAGTGTTCAAACTGTTCAATGCGTTCAACCCGTTCAAGGTGTTCAGCCGTTCAAGGTGTTCACATATTCAAAAACTGAACACTTGAACACCTCGCCATCAACATGAGAAACGAACCCCAAAAAATGCACCGTTGAGGTGGGCAAAAATGGCTATATCAAAATTAAGTGGGCAAAAAGTGGGCAATAACAAAACAAAAACCACTTGGCAAATTTGCTTTTCTTGCTGATTATCAGCATTTTAGACAAATCTGTCAATCAATATATCGTGAACCCGTGGGGAGTCGAACCCCAATCGAAGGAACCGGAATCCTTTATTCTATCCATTGAACTACGGGTCCAGAGAGGTGCTTTTGGTGGAAAAGCGGGGCAAAATTACGGCTTTTTTTGTAACTTTGCAACACCCGCAGGGCAATTTGGGCGATTTAGCGTTGGTTGCCCGCCGCGGGCACGCTATCTGTATTGACACTTAATTGACCGAGGACATGAACGTAAAGATCGAGCCATCGTGGAACCGTGTGCTTGCTGCCGAATGGGAGGCGCCCTACTTCAAACAGTTAACCGAGTTTGTGCGTCAGGAATACCGCACGCGTCAGGTGTTTCCGCCTGGCAGGCAGATATTTGCTGCCTTTGATGCGGCGCCTTTTGAACAAGTCAAGGTGGTGATCTTGGGACAGGACCCCTATCATGGCTTGGGTCAGGCCAACGGGCTGTGTTTCAGCGTCAACGAGGGTGTGCCGATGCCTCCGTCACTGATTAACATCTTTAAGGAGGTACATGATGACGTGGGGGCTCCGATGCCGGCCAATGGCGACTTGTCGAGATGGGCTCGGCAAGGGGTGCTGCTGCTCAACGCGACGCTGACGGTGCAGGCGCATCAACCCTTGTCGCACCAAGGTAAGGGCTGGGAGGAATTCACCGACCACGTGATAGCCCATCTAGCCCAAAAACGCGAGCACCTGGTGTTCATGCTGTGGGGTTCATATGCCAAGCGCAAGGGAGCCTTTATTGACCGCTCCCGCCATCTGGTGCTCACGGCTGCTCACCCCTCGCCTCTGTCGGCCAACCGAGGCGGTTTCTTCGGGACGCACCATTTCTCGACTGCGAATGCTTACCTTGTCCAGCATGGCCTCAGTCCAATTCAGTGGTGACACCACCTGAAATAAGGGCTTCTCAAGGGTCAATTATCGAAATCACAATCAAAAAAAACTGCGATTTTGTGATGCCATTTCAAAAAATGGTTGTATCTTTGCACCGCTTTTCGAAACAATTTTTATAAATATTTTTTGTAATGTACTTAGATTCAGAGAAAAAGAAAGAGATCTTTGGCACTTACGGCAAAAGCAATACTGACACTGGTTCCCCCGAGGCCCAGATAGCATTATTCTCATACCGTATTGCCCACTTGACCGAGCACTTGAAGGTCAACAAGAAGGATCATACGACTCAGCGTTCGTTGAAGATGCTCGTTGGTAAGCGTCGCAAATTGC
>JAEEGI010007692.1_pt1 | contig 24082 bp, 13 predicted proteins | sample 8958751 | NCBI WGS metagenome assembly JAEEGI01 (sample SAMN16246545, study PRJNA631951) | gut metagenome | biome: gut microbiome; feature: rumen; material: KS-attached | host: Bos | place: Iran: Karaj | collected 2018-10 | reverse complement strand
TGAGGTTGACGGTCGGATTGAGCAGATCAACCAGATGATGACCAAGCTGAACATGCCGGACGACATGGCTCAGGCTACCGATGACGATCCGAAGGAGTGCACAGGCGTCATCAGAACTCCTGGCTTCGAGGATGCTGACTGGAATAACTCCGCTGCAGGCTGGACCAATCCTGGTAACCTTGGTAACGACGACACTCAGAAGAGCGTCTACGCTATTGAGTTCTGGCAGACTAACTTCGACATGTACCAGACCATCAAGGGCCTGCCTAAGGGAACCTACCTCCTGACGGTTGACGCATGGTGCCGTGTTGGTGACAACCAGCAGAACTACGACGCTTGGGTGGCTGACAACGCCGCTACTATGGCTTACGTCTATGCCGTCGACGGCGACAGCACTGTCTACTCTGCTCCTGTTGCTAACGTGATGAAGGGTGCCATGACCGAGTCTTACGGCTATGAGGGTGAGGCTGAGTTCACCGTAGGTGACGTGACATACTACATGCCTGGTTCGCTGGTAAGTGGTCGCAGCTACATGGACGATCCGAACGAGGGTGTCTATACCAACTCTGTCATCTGTAAGGTTGGCGACGACGGTGTGCTCACCATTGGTATCAAGAAGGACCAGAACGTGACCAACAGCTGGGTAGTTTGCGATAACTTCAAGCTCTACTACTTTGGCGAGAACAGCACTAAGCAGCCTGACGGCGACGCTTCTACTGACATCAGCGCTGTTGCTTCCGCTCCTGTGAAGGTTGAGTTCTTCAGCCTCAGCGGTGCACGCATCAGCAAGCCCGTTAAGGGTGTTGTCATCCAGAAGCAGATTCTCGGCGACGGTTCTGTGAAGGTGCAGAAAGTTACTGTAAAGTAATTGATTACTGAAGATCATTCAATGCAGATAGATAAAAACTGACAGCCGGAAAAGGGGCTGGAGGCGGGCTTAAGACCCGTCTCCGGTTCCTTTGTTTTTCATTAACCATACCTTACACCTTATTATATATATAATATTGTGAAAACACGAACAACCAGCCGGACCGCCTGCGGTCTGACCACTTGAAAGAGAATAAACCGACAAAACAATATATAAGTAACAATATTAAAAATCTAAAAAAGTATGAAACAAGGACAATTCGTAAGACAAGGACGACGAGTGGCTCTGGTCACCTGCGGCTTGCTGATGAGTGTCTGGGCGTTGACCTCATGTAAGGACGACGACATTCTGCTAACCGGTCAGCCTTCGTGGCTGGGCAACTCAATCTATGAACGGTTGCAGGAAGACGGAAACTACACGGTCGTGCTAAGGCTTGTCGACGAGCTGGGACAGAAGGACGTGTTGAGTCACACGGGTTCGAAAACTCTGTTTGCTGCCGACGATGCAGCTTACGCGGAATGGTTCAAGGGCAACTCCTGGGGTGTTCGCAGCTACGAGCAGCTGACTGCCGCCCAGAAGCGACTCCTGCTGAACAACTCGATGGTGAACAATGCTTACCTGATTGAGTTGATGTCGAATGCCAAGTCGGAAGGCGACGCCGGTGCTCCCGAGCTGGGCCGCACCATGCGCCGTGAGACGGCATTGAGTCTCTATGACTCGGTTTACATCATGAAGCCGTCGGTTATGCCGAACACACCAGCCTGGGCAGCACTCAAGGCAGGCGGCAAGGGCGTCCCCATCTTCAAGGATGCTACTACGGCGCCGATGATTCACTTCCTGCCGACCTACATGCAGTACAACAACATCACCAATGAGGACTTGGCCATCTTGTCGAACCACGGTTCGGACAACATCGCCGATGCCTGGGTGAACGGTAAGAAGGTAATTGAGCGCGACATCACTTGTAAGAACGGTTACATCCAGAAAGTGTCGGGCGTCATCGAGTCGAGTCCTAACATGGCAGAAGTCATCCACCAGCATCCCAGTATGTCGAAGTGGGGTGAACTGCTCGACCAGTTCTCGGCACCTTACTACTACCCCGTAGGAACGAGAGAGTATAACCGTATATATAATAATGAGGACTCCGTTTTCATACTGCGCTACTTCAGCCAGCGCGCCTATAACGTGAACACCAACGCCGTCGAAGTGAACGACCACTACGACAATGGCGATCCCGTCAAGGAGTCGTTGCTGCGCTTCGACCCGGGCTGGAACCAGTATATCGACGCCAACCAGCGCAACGACGTCCACAACGACGCCGGTGCTATGATTGTGCCTACCAATGCTGCGCTTGAGGAATGGTGGAACACCGGCGGTCTGGAGCTCCAGAACGAGTACGGTGTCATCGACTCATTGCCCAATAACACGTTGGCAACGCTGATTAACGTGAACATGCTGTCGACGTTCTCAGAGACCGTGCCCACTAAGTTCAGCCACGTGCTGAACGATGCCAAGGAGCCGCTCGGCATAACAATGGCCGACATTGACTCCTGCTTCATGGCTTGTAACGGTGTGGTCTACATGGTGAACAAGGTGTTCCCGCCGGCAGAGTTCCAGTCGGTGCTCTTCCCCGCCACGGCTCACAAGACGTCGATGAGTGTCATTTACTGGGCACTGACTGGTGCTGAGAATGCCTCCGACTTCACGGCCTTCAACTTCCAGCCCTACCTGCTCTCTATGGACTCTAAATACGCCGTCCTGCTTCCCACCAACGATGCCATGCTTACTTACCTGGATCCGAAGAGCTTCGGAGCCGGTTCCAAGTATGTTCCTATCAATGAGGGTGAGGACAGCGTGCTGGTCGACAATGTCGAGGTGCTTGAGTTCTACTATGACCTGACCAAGCGACCGAACCAGCGCGTACAGACCAGACGCTACAGGGGCACGGTCGATGCCGAAGGTAATATCACGAAGGAGGAGCTCGCTCCCGGTGGCGCTGTGGCACAGACGATTACCAACCCGCTGCTGGAGAGCATGATTGACGGTCTGATCATCGTCATGCCTGATAAGAGTAAGACGGTTGAGGACTATGTGAACGAAGGATATAACTACTTCAAGACCAAGGGTGGCAGTCTGGTTCGTGCCACCAAGGGTGCTGACGGAAAGCTGCGCTTTGAGGGCGGCTGGCAGATTGAGCACCAGCACAGGTCTATTCCCGTCGTTGAAACCTACAACAAGGTTAACGGTGTGAGCTACCAGTTGGAGGATATGGTGCCGATGCCCAGCGAGATGTCGTTCTACATGACGCTGAAGAAGCATGAGGAGTACACCTCGTTCCTTGAACTCCTGGAGAACGACTATTGCGACCTGCTTTCGCCGACGCTCGGTAGAAACGGTAAGTACAAGGCCGGTCTCAGCGACCGTAACAACAAGAACATGCGTCTCTTCGACAACTATAACTATACGGCCTACGTTCCGTCAAATGCTTCCATCAAGAAGTTGCAGGACGACAAGATCCTGCCAACAGCTGATGAATTGGAGATGGGCGACGAGAACGATGAGGTGCTCGACTCTATCTGTAGGGCTGAGGGCTGGTATGGTGAGCTTACCGCCGAGAAGGACCTGACGGCCCAGCGCGAGAAGGTGAAGACCATCGTCAAGGATATTGTCACTAACTTCATCCGCTATCATATTCAGGACCATTCAGTAGCACTTGGCATGGCCATGGCTACCGACGGCGACAACAAGTATGAGAGCATGAAGCGCAACTTGGAAACGGGTCGATTCAGCCCGCTGACGGTTATCAGTTCACCTACTCAGATGACAGTGACTGACGAGGTTGGCAATACGCGCAACGTGGTTGCCAAGGAAGGTCTTTTCAATAACATCTGCCGCGAGTACTGGTTCGACGGCTCTCGCCAGTTCATGGCCAGCGACGTCGTCGTTCACCTGATTGACGGTCCGCTGTTCTACGAGCAAATGAAACCTTGGCGCGACATAGTGAAAAAATCACTTAATAACTAAGAGAGGAGGACTATCGCATGAAAATACTGAAAACCATCATGATGACACTGATGCTGTTGGCAGCAACGACAGCCGGTGCACAGACGATAACATCGGTCCACGGTACGCTGAGCGACGACATGGGACCGCTGATGGGAGCCACGGTATGCGAGATTGACGGTACCGGTCGTATCATCAACTCTGCCATCACCGACCTGAACGGTAACTTCACTATGAAGATTAAGAATCCGAAGGACAAGATTCGCTTCAGCTATGTCGGTCTGCAGACTGTGACCCAGCCTATCAACAAGACAACGTACAACCTGAAGATGACTTCGAAGACTCAGATCAAGGAAGTCGTCGTTCAGTCGAAGAGACGTGCCACGGGTCCTGGCCTGCCCATCCCCGAGCGCGAAATCTCCTACGCCACTCAGACCGTCTCGATGAAGGAGTTCGAGGGTCTGTCGTTCACGTCCGTCGACGAAGCCCTGCAGGGTCGTGTGGCCGGTCTTGACATTGTCGGTAACTCTGGTGACCTGGGTTCTGGTTCTACCATGCGTCTGCGTGGTGCCGGTTCACTCTCGAACCTGACCGACTCGAACCCGCTGATTGTGATTGACGGTAACATCCGCAACGTGGATATGAGCAACTTCGACCTGGCAGGTGCTAACAACGAGAAGTTCGCTGAGCTGTTGAACATCAACCCTGAGGACATTGCCTCGATTACGGTGAAGAAGGATGCCGCCGCAACGGCTATCTACGGTTCGCAGGGTGGTAACGGTGTCATTGAGATTACCACCAAGCGTGGTGTCCGCGGTAAACCCCGTGTGACCTACTCACTGAAGCTCACCGCTACCCACCAGCCTAAGGGCTACGACCTGCTGAACGGTGACGACTACACGATGATGCTGAAGGAGTCGTACTTCAATCCACGTCAGGACGACAATGCCGCCAGCCAGAACCGTATCCCGGAAATCAACTACCTTGACGCAACGGGCGGCTTCTCAGAGTGGCGCCAGTTCCGCGATAATACCGACTGGCGTGATGCTGTCACCCAGACCGGTATCCGCCAGAACCACTACGTTACCATCCAGGGTGGTGGTGAGAAGGCTACCTTCCGTATCGGTGCCGGTTACGATCACGAGACGGGTACGATGATTGAGCAGGTGCTGAACCGTCTGTCAACCCGTGTTGCTCTTGACTATAACGTGTCAGAGCGTATCCGTGTTCAGACCAACTTCTCGATGACCTACACGAAGAACGACCGTAACTCTGACGGTCTGTTGGATATCGCCCGCCGCAAGATGCCGAACATGAGCATCTACGAGAAAGACCCCGTCACGGGCGAGAATACGGACAAATACTACAACATGATTCAGAGCGGACCGTATATTGGCTCGGAGGTGTTTGCCAACGACCAGCGCAGCATGGTCAACCCGGTGGCCTCGGCTCACCTGGCCAAGAACCAGCAGCGCAACTACGATATGAACCCTGAGCTGGTCATCAACTACAACCTGTTAGGACTTGACGATGACCACTGGCGCTTGGAGTATCGCGGTTCGGTATATATGAATATCAGCAATGGCTACAACGACTCTTTCTATCCTTGGGAACTGAGGAGCGTCCTGTATAACAACACAGGCGTGAACACCTCATCGAACAGCTCGTCGAAGAGTGTGACGTTCAATACCCAGCAGAGACTGGTGTTGACGCCTGCCTTCAAAAACAAAGATCACTCATGGATGTTGATGGGACGCTTCGAACTGAATTCAGGTTCATCCATCAGCCAGTCGACATCGGGCTACGGACTGCCTTCCACAGGCCAGGTTATCGTCAGCCCGTCAGCAGGTGGCATCATCAACGACATGGGCTCTAACTTCAACCAGTGGCGCTCGATGCGCTATGCTTTCCAGTCCAACTATAGCTACAAGGGACGCTATGTTATTCTGACCACGCTGAATATCAGCGGAACGACGAAGTTCGGTCCTGGCAGCCGTTGGGGCTACTTCCCCTCTGTTTCGCTGAAGTGGATCGTCAGTGATGAGCCTTGGATGCAGAAGCTGAAGCCGTTCCTGTCGATGTTCGCCCTCCGTCCGGGTTGGGGACGTACAGGTAACGAGCCTGGTCAGAACTACCTCTATACGTCGAAGTATGGTAAGGCTGACCGCTATATCGACATGTCGTCCATGAAGCCGTTGAACATCCGTCTGACTGACCTGAAGTGGGAGTTGCAGGATGAAATCAATATCGGTGCCGACCTCGGTTTCTTTGACAATCGCCTGAACATCGGTGTCGATGCCTATAGCAGAACGAGAAAGGACATGCTGATGAGCAGTTTCCGCATTCCCTCGAATGCCGGATATAAGACCGTTCCTTATCATAATAACGGTAAGATGCGCAACATCGGTTGGGAGTTCCACATCAGTTCTAACCGTGTCATCCAGAAGGGTAAGTTCTCGATGGATGTCAACGTCAACTTCGGTAACAACCGTAATGAAATCCTCGAACTTGATGAGTACATCCTGAATCAGAAGAACTCCATCTACGGCTATGCCAACGGTGAGACTCTGCGCCGCGTGCAGCTGAACAACCCGTTCGGTGCAGTCTACGGCTTCAAGTGTCTCGGCGTCTACCAGTATAACTACAGCACGTTCAAGAATGCCGTTGCCGGCATGAGCAGACAGCAGATTTATGACTACTGGGAGAAGTTCAAGGCCGATGGCAAGACAGCTCCTGTGGCCACCAATGCCGATGGACAGATTATCCTCGATGCCAACGACCAGCCTTTGCGCATGAAGTATGACTACCGTGTCGACGGTACAGGTCATGACCAGAGTTTCCCAGGCTTCAACGGTGGTGACGCCATCTATGAGGATGTGAACCATGACGGTCAGATCAATGCCCTTGACATTGTCTATCTGGGTTCGTCATTACCTGCTCTGACTGGTGGTTTCGGTTTCTCGATGAACTATGGCGACTGGCGCTTCACAACCCAGTTCACCTATCGTACCGGCTATAAGATTATCAACAAGGCCCGTCTGAACGCAGAGGCCATGATCAATAACGACAACCAGAGCCAGGCTGTGAACTACCGCTGGCGTAAGGAGGGCGACAAGACGTCGATTCCTCGTGCCATGTTCGGTTCTACCAGCAACTACAACACGCTGATCAGCGACCGCTTCGTTGAGGACGGTTCATATCTACGTATGAACTACGCCCAGCTGTCGTACACCATCAGGAAGAAGTATCTGACGTGGATAGGCTTGAACCGCCTGTCGTTCCATGCCAGTGTCAACAACCCGTTCGTACTGACCAAGTACACGGGTGTGGACCCGGAAATCGGTTTCGGCGGTGAAGAACCTGCAACGGACAACAACCCGACGCCGCGTTCCCGCCAGTATACTTTCACAATTGATATTGGCTTCTAATGGACAGATAAATGTAGATTGAAAAATGAAGATTATGAGAAAGACATATTATAATATAATAGGTGCAGTCTGCATGGCTTGCGGGATGGTATCCTGCGCCGATTTCCTGGAAATCAAACCGCAGAACGAAATCATCCTGGAGGACTTCTGGGGTGAGAAGACCGACGTTGACAATATCGTCACAGGCTGCTATTCTGCCTTACAGTCGTCAGATGTCATCAGGCGAATGATTATTTGGGGTGAGGCCAGAAGCGACAATATGCAGTCTGGAGAGAACATCAACAGCGACGTTGACCTCTATAACATTCTGAAGGAGAACCTGACGGCTATGAACAAATACACGACGTGGGATCTCTTCTACGATGTCATTAACCGCTGCAACACTGTGCTGAAATACGCACCTGGCGTAGCCGAGATTGACCCGAGCTACACCGAGGGTGACCTGAGAGCCACGATTGCCGAGGTTTCGGCGCTGCGTGACCTTTGCTATTTCTACCTCATCCGCACGTTCCGCGACGTACCTTATTCAGAGGAGGCCTATACCGATGACGACCAGGTGATGGACGTTCCGGCAACACCCTTTGAGACGGTGCTCAAAAACTTGATTGCTGACTTGGAGAAGATAAAGGACGATGCTGTGAACCGCTATCCGGAGGACAAGCCCCGCTATCAGACCGGACGCATCACGAAGGATGCCATCTATGCCATGTTGGCGGAGATGTATCTCTGGAATAAGGACTATGACAACTGTATCAAGTACGCCGATTTGGTTATCAACTCCAAGAAGCTCTATGAGGAGGAGCAGCTTCTCCGTAACGGCAGAATGAGTGCTAACAACTCCAACCGTGTGACCATCGAGGCCCGCCTCAACGGTTATCCCCTTGAGAACGACGAGATTCAGGGTAAGGACTTCGGTACGGCTTATGAGAAGATATTCATTGACGGTGCAAGTAAGGAGACCATCTTTGAGCTGAGCTTTGACGACAGGCCCCAGTCGACCAGTATGCTGTCGAATTCAGCCATTGGTTCCTTGTATGGCAATAACAACTCGCGTAAGGGCCTCCTGACTCTTTCTTCCGTCCTGCTGGGCGACATTCAGGAGCCGAGCGGTTCTCTCGTCTTTGAGTCAAAGGACAAGACGAATTATAACGACGCCCGTCTGTTCCAGAATGCCAGCAAGGATGACGAGGCAATTGTCAAGTATGCTGTGAGATCTGTGAACATCAATGGCCGTAACACGCCGATGACCGCTACTTACGGTGAGCGTTTCGCCTCCGATAACAATGGCAGTAAGTGGATTATCTACCGTCTGCCGGACATCATGCTGCTTGAGGCCGAGGCTCTCTGTCAGCAGATGAAGGAAGGAAACGACTCGGCTACGATTGCTACCAACAAGCCAAAGCTCGAAAAGGCTTTCTCGCTCGTGAATGCCATCAACAAGCGCTCCATCTGTAACGCCATCCTGGTTGACAAGGATACGCTGAAAGCAGGTGACTATAACACGAAGAGCCTGATGGAAGAATTGGTGAAGCGCGAGCGTCAGCGCGAACTGATGTTTGAGGGTAAGCGCTGGTTCGACCTGGTACGCTACAGCTTGCGCAACGGCAATACCGACCCTGTCATCTCTGCCGTTACAAAGCGTGACGATGTGAACAGCCAGTTTGCTCAGAACTTCTTCAAGAAGATGGATGCCATCTTCTGGCCTTACAACATCGAGGAGATGAAGGTGAACCATAATCTGGTGCCCAACCCTGTCTATGGCTCGGGTGAGAATACCAGCTATGAGAAAACGAAATAACAACGAAACTTGAACAGTGAAGATTATGAATATCAAGAAGAATATACGAGTAGCGCTGATAGCTCTGGCCGGCTTTGCCCTTGTGGCGCCGATGGCCAGTTGCTCTGACGAGCCCGATGCGGAGAATTACTACACGTTTACGGGCGAGATGCTGAGCGACTACCTGAACAACCGTGCTGAGTACAGTGATTTCAAGACTATTTGCGAGCGGGCCAAACTGATGGACTTGCTCGCCACCTACGGACAGTACACATGCTTCCTGCCTTCCAACGAGGCAGTGCAGAACTACCTAAAGGAACGCGGCCTCTCGAGTCTTTCCCAACTGTCGGACGCTGACTGTGACACCATCGCCCGCACGCACTTGGTGGCCAACATGTATTCTACTTTCGAGATGACCCAGGACCGTCTGCCGACCGCCAACCTGCTTGGTCGTTACCTTGCTACCTCGCAGGGCGTTGACAACGACAGCAACGCCGTCGTCTATCTGGAAGGTACTGCCCATATCTATTTTGAGAAGACGCTCGCCGACGGCACCGAAGTTCACCAGAACGACTCCGTCGAGAATGGTATTGTACAGCCCATTGACATGGTTATTGAGAAGTCGAACAGCTATATTGCCGACATCCTGCGCGACAACAAGAAGATCAGTTATTTCTATCAGGCATTGGTTGCCACCAATGTCAGGGAGCAGATTCTGCTGGTTGACGACCCGACCTATAACAAGCGCAACTACAATCTGTATCGCTACAAGTCACACATCAGAAACGAGGTGGCGTGGGTGCCTGATACCAAGAAGTACGGCTTTACCGCCTTTGTTGAGCCTGACTCAGTCTATGAGGCCAAGTTCCAGGAATACGGTATTCCTACCGATGGCGGCGTGCTGCGCGCCCTCTATGACCTGGCCTGCCAGATTTATGACCCTGTCTATCCGGAGGATGTATCTGCCGAGGGACATAAGTTTGAGAACCTGACAGACAGCGTCAATCCGCTGAAGCGTTTCGTTCAGTACCATATCATGACCCGTTACGTGCCTGGTACGGCAGACTTGACTGCTTTGATCGTCCCTGAGATGAAGGAGGCTTTTGGTTTCGAGTCGAGATGGCTGAACCCTGTTGACTGGTATGAGACCTTGCTGCCTCACAAGATGCTGAAGATTGAGCAGTTGAGCGACAAGAAGCGTGAGGACACGAAAGACGATTGCATCGGCATTGACGGCGACAAGAAACTTGGTCACTTCGTCAACCGCCGCTATGAGGCCCCGACATATAACTGCCGTGGTGCATATATTGACAAGACAGTGGAGACAAAGCCCACACACGACGGACTGAACGGTCACTATTTCTACGTCGACGATCTGGTCGTGTTCAGCAAGGAAGTTCGCGACATCGTCCAGAACATGCGTATCCGCATGGACTTCTCGACGGTATTCCCCGAAGTGATGACCAACGACATGCGCTTGAAGGGTAACTACCGTGCCGACGATGGTAACAATGCTCCTGCCGACGACTCTCCAGAGCCTAAGAACGGTAAGAACTATTATTTCCCGTTAGGCTACTTGGATGGCGTTGACTTTAACATTAACTGTACGTTCGTCTACCGCCGCCCGCACTGGGAGTTCTGGTCGTGGCAAGGTGATGAGTGGAACCTCTTCGGCGACTATGACTTCACGTTCCGTATTCCGCCCGTGCCCTACAGTGGTGAGTGGCAGCTGCGCTTAGGCTTCGCTCCGCTGGAGACCCGTGGTGTGATGCAGGTGTACTTCGACGGCGTGCCTCAGGGCATCCCCTTGGACATGACTCAGATTCTGACCAGCGAGATGTATCTCGGCGACCGTTTCACCGAAGACCCGCAGCTCTCTGAATATAAGCAGACGAGCAAGGAGGATCTGGCCGAGGAACAGAAACTGCTGAAGAACCTGAATGCCTACCGCGGTCCGCGTTCTTGCTATAACATAGGTAATAACGGAACGCAGAAGAACTATTCATGGGGAATCTCTCACATGATGCGCCGTATACTCTGCCAGACATATATCGATGCCACCAAGGACCACTTCCTGAGGTTCCGCGTGGCTTCCGACGGTAAGCAGGGTAACGACAATGAGTTCATGCTCGACTTCTTCGAGATGGTTCCCAAGAGCGTTTATGGTATCGATGGTGACGGAGATATGGAAGACGACCTGTAAATAGTAAATAGTAAACTGAAAATTGAAAGTTATGATTAACAAGATATATAATGTAATAAGCAGAGGTCTGCTGTGCTGCGGTGTTGCCGTTGCCCTTACCGCCTGCACCGATACTTGGGATGAGCATTATGACAGCCAGGGTAGCGGTAGCGTCCATGAGGGCTCATTGTGGCAGGCCATCAAGAGCAATCCAGACCTGAGCAACTTTGCCAGCGTCGTCGAAGCCTGTGACTTCTCAAAGTCGCTCGACGGCAGTCAGGTGTTCACGGTCTTCGCTCCTACCAACAGCAGCTTCAGTAAGGCAGAGGCTGATGCCCTCATCGCTGAGTACAAGGCACAGAAGGGTGCCAACGTGATAGAGGAAGACAATACTGTAATCAAGGAGTTCATCCAGAATCACGTTGCCCTTTACAACTATTCTGTTTCCTCCGAGAGCCGTGACTCCATCTTGCTGATGAATGGCAAATATGCCGTGCTGAGCACCAACGACATCGACGGTGTTCAGATGCTCACCAAGAACCAACTTTACGGCAACGGTGTGCTCTATACGCTGAAGGATAAGGTCAAGTTCCTCTCCAATGTGTTTGAGTATGTCGCCAAGGATCCTGAGCTCGACAGTCTGCGCAGTTTCCTTTACAATTCGAAGTTCTACTACCGCGAGTTCCTGCCGGAGCGAAGCGTACCAGGTAGTATCGTCGACGGTAGGACGCAGTACCTCGACTCAGTGTTCATGCAGCGCAACGACTTGTTCGGTTATCTGGGCCAGCTGAATCTGGAGGACAGTACCTATATGATGATTGCGCCTACCAACGATGTCTGGAGACCTCTGGTTGAGGAGTACGAACAGTATTTCAACTATCCTGAAGGTGTGACTCGGCGCGACTCGATGGTCTACACTCAGACGCGTCTGGCCATTGTGAATGGTACAACGTTCAGCCGCACCTTCAATCCGGAGAAGAACCTGCAGGATTCTGCCATGTCAGAGAGTTGCGTCAGGAACTATGCTCTTCGTAAGATGAACTGGGGTGCCCCGTTTGAATACTATCAGTACTACAAACCCAAGACTCAGCCCTACGGCGTACTTAGTCAGAATGAGTCTGACATTGTCAAGTGCAGCAATGGCGAGGTGTATAAAGCTTCCCAGTGGAACATTGACAAGCTGATGACCTTCAACAGGTTCAAGATTTATGAGGCAGAAGGAAGAGCTGTCAAGGAGGTTAGTAAGACGGTTGACAGTCGAGGCGACTCTGTCAACACGGTCACACCGTTTACCCGTCAAGTAGAAGCTAACAACAGGTTCTACGGCAAGGTGTGGGACAACCGCTTTGTAGAGTTCCAGCCTAATATCGGAACGCTCAACCACTCGGTGACGTTCACCCTGTCGGATGTCTTGTCCAACATCGGTTACGACATTTATCTGGTAACAGCTCCGGCATTGGCAAGCGACAGTAATGCTGTTGCTGAGTTGCGCGTACCGACCATCATGCGCTGTACCATCGGTGTTCCCGGTAAGGGCGATAGCCCCATTCTAGGTGAAGACGGCAAGGCCAAGGACTTCAAGACCACGCCCGATGCCGTTGACTACCTTTTGTTAGCCGAGGACTATAAGTTCGATGTCTGTACCTACGGTATTAGCGACGAGAATTTGCAGGTGACACTTAAGGTGGAAACCCGTGTGTCTAACTCACAGCTGCGTAACAACACCTATACGCGAACCATGCGCATAGACTGTGTACTGCTCGTGCCCCACGGCACGCTTCAGATTGTCGACGAATTGCCGGAAGGCGTGCCCTACGCTGGCCGCCCGGGCATCGTGATGGCTCCTCATGGCGCCTATGAGGACAGACCGTTTAAGGTGTGGTATATGCAACGTTAATGTTTCACATGACTAAATAAAGAAGGATTTATGAAACGATATATCTTATTTGGATTTTCGCTGCTGGTAGCTTTCCCTTTGGCTGTGTTTGCACAGGACGAAGAAGGAGACGATGAGGACTTTGATTTCCTGAAACCCAAGCGCACCGTGAACGTAAAGAAGTATGAGACACGAGCCGTCAAGGGTCTTGTCGTCGACGGTGCCACTAAGCAGCCCATCGCCGGTGCCATCGTCCGTGCCGCCGATTTTGACGGCTACAGCGTGCTGACCGATGACGACGGTACCTACGAGCTGAGCATCCCCGTATTCTCAAGTGCTCTCTATATAACCACTCCCGACCACAATCCTGTGCGTGTAGGTGTGGTCAAGGGCGAACAGCAGCGCGAGGTAAAGCTTTACCCCTCGTCCTTTACGCCGGAATACGGTACCCAGACTAACGTACTGTCAGACTATGTGGCTACCGACTTCAAGTACACCAATGCCATCAATATCAAGGATGAGGTGCAGAAGCAGTTGGGCGGTCAGGTGCGTGCCATCACGCGCAACGGAACGCCGGGCGTTGGTAGCACCCTGTTCATTGAGGGCCTTAACTCGCTCAATGTCAACGCACAGCCTCTGATTGTCATCGACGGTGTTATCGTCGACCAGCAGTACTCACGCACCCTGCTCCACGACGGATTCTACAACGACATTCTGTCGAACCTGAATCCCGCCGATATTGAGAAGGTGACGGTCATGCGTAACGGTACCGCCCTCTATGGCTCCAAAGGCTCTAATGGTGTTATCTTGGTTCAGACACGCCGTAACAAGTCGATGGCCACCCGTATCACGGCCAATGTCTCGGCAGGTGTCGTCCTTGAACCGAAGCTTATCTCGGTCATGGACGCCGGTCAGTACCGCAGCTATGCTTCGGAGATGCTGAAGACTACCAACACGACCAACCGCAAGTTCAAATTCCTCATCGAGGACAAGGACTACTACTATTACGACCAGTATCACCAGAACACCGATTGGTCAGATTACGTCTATCATACGGCCATGACGCAGAACTACGGCATCAACGTAGAGGGTGGTGACGCTGTGGCTAACTACAACCTGTCTGTGGGCTATACTTCGGCACAGAGCACCCTGAAGTACAACGATATGGACCGCCTGAATGTGCGCTTCAATACCGACATCTCGCTTATGCGTGACTTGGGTGTGCGCTTCGACGTCTCGTTTGCCAACCAGACCCGTGACCTCCGTAACGACGGAGCCCCTGAAGGCTACGACGAGGGTACTCCGACGTCGCCGGCATTCCTTGCTTACGTCAAGAGCCCGTTTATGAGCCCTTACAGCTATGGTCACGACGAGGCAGGAAAGGGCCGGTTCTCTGACAGCCACTATGATCTTGAAAGGGAGTCGTACCTCGCTGAGGCCCTGACCAACTACACCAATTACAACTGGAGGTTGGGTAACCCGGCTGCCATCAACGAGTATGCTGAGGCTGAGACCAAGAACCGTTTCGAGAACTCCATGCTGAACCTCACCATCACACCGAAGTACGAGATCAACTCGCACCTCTTTGTGAGCGAGCACTTCAGCTACAATCTGGTTAACACCAATGAGATGTTCTACATTCCCGTCAATGGTACCCCCGACTACTATGTCACCAAGTTGGGCGCCTTCCGCGAGAATGAGGTCCGTTCGTTGGCATCGAAGCAGAACTCCGTGCAGAGTGACACCCGCATCGACTGGAACAAGCGCTTTAACGCACACTTCATCCACGCCTTCGCCGGTGCCCGCATCAATTGGGAGAGCTTTACCTGCAATTCTCAGGTAGGTTATAACACCGGTAGCGATAAGACGCCGTTCATGAGCGGTAGCCTTCTGAACAAGGACGTTGTCGGCATCAGCGAGAACTGGAACTCACTTTCCTGGTATCTCCAGGCTGAGTACAACTACCTGAGCCGTTACTACTTGCAGGCCAACCTCACCGTCGATGGCTCATCGCGCTTTGGCAGCGAGTCGGGCGATATCAAGTTGCTCAAGGCTCCCTGGGCTATCTTCCCAGGTGTCCAGGCTTCGTGGGTTATCTCCAACGAGCCGTGGATGGCCGGCGTGAAAGGTATCGACTACTTGCGTCTCTCTGCCGGTTTCGACGTGACGGGTAACGACGACATCGACTATTACGCCTCGCGCAGTTACTTCCGCGCAGCACAGTTTCTGCAGTCGGTATCCAGTCTGGCTTTCGACGGTATCGGTAACAACAGCGTACAGTGGGAGACCACCAAGCGCTTGAACGTCGGACTTGAGTCGGCCTTTATTGACAACCGCCTCACCGTTGGTGTCAACTACTTCCGCTCAAAGACCAATAACCTGCTCACCCGTCAGTCCCTCGGATTCCTCTCTGGACTTAGCCAGAACTGGTCCAATAGTGGTAAGCTCGAGAATGAGGGCTTTGATGTCAGCTTCAATGCCAAGGTGCTTGCCCTTAAGGACTGGCAGTGGCAGATTGGCGCCAGCGCAGGCCATTACAAGAACAAGATTACCGAACTGCCTGATGGTGCTTCCTTCGTCGACCATGAAATCTACGGTGCAACCGTTCGCACGCAGGTAGGTCAGGCTGCCAACAACTTCTATGGTTACAAGACGCTGGGTGTCTTCTCAACGACTGAGGAGGCAAAGGCTGCTGGTAAGCCCGGCACTGACGGACTTTACTTCTTGGGCGAAAACGGTGTCGATAAGAATTACTTCGAGGCTGGTGACGTTCACTTTGCCGACATCAACGGCGACGGCATGATTACCGAGGCCGACCGCACCATCATCGGCGACCCCAACCCCGACATCTACGGTAACATCTTTACAACCCTCGTCTGGAAGCGCCTCAAGCTCGACGTGCGCTTCAACTACTCGCTGGGCAACGACGTGTATAACTACATGCGTTCGCAGTTGGAGGGAGGCAGCCGCTTCATGAACCAGACAACGGCCCTGAACCGCCGCTGGCAGGCTGAAGGACAGCAGACCGAGATTCCGCGCATCACCTTCCAGGATCCCATGGGCAACTCGCGCTTCAGCGACCGCTGGATTGAGGATGGCAGCTATCTCCGCCTGAAGACCGCCACCCTGAGTTATGACCTGCCGGTGAATTCTGAATACATCCAGGGCTTCCAGTTCTGGATTCAGGGTAACAACCTGCTCACCTTCACCAAGTATCTGGGCAGCGATCCCGAGTTCTCAATGACCTCCAACGTTATCGGACAGGGTATTGACCTGGGCAGTCTCGGACAGTGCCGTTCGATTGTAGCTGGCGTAAAAATTAACCTCTAATTTTCCGTATGAATATGAAACGAATATATATTTTCATCAGCATCATCTTTGGCATGGGCGTCCTCTCGTCCTGTGATGAGTTCTTCAAGCAGGAGTCTGACGATGTGCTCTATGCCGATAAGGAACATCTGGATAACGCAGTCGACTCGGTTTGGTCTGTAACAGGTATCTTAAAGAAACTGCAGGCTCTGGGCGACCGCACCGTCCTTCTCGGCGAGGTGCGTGGCGATCTGGTCACACTGACCCCCACCGCCAACAGCGACCTGCGGCAGCTGGCCAACTTTGAGGTCAGCGACGACAACCGCTACAATGTCCCCAGCGACTATTATGCCGTCATCAACAACTGCAACTACTTCATTGCTCATGCCGACACGGCGCTCCGAAGCAACCGTAACGAGATGATCTTCATGAAGGAGTATGCCGCTGTGAAGGCTATACGTGCCTGGACATACTTGCAACTCGTGATCAACTACGGACAGGTGCCCTTCGTTACCGAACCGTTGCTCTCGAAGGAGGAGGCCGAAGCTGCTGAGGTGGGACAGAAGGCCGATATTCAGGCTGTATGCTCCTATTTCATCAATGACCTCGCCAACATCCCTGAGCGCTACAACATTGAGTTCCCAGGCCTGGGTACCATCGGCGGCACGCCGTCGAGGCTTCTGTTCTTCCCGCTGAGCATCATTCGCGCCGAACTCTATCTTTGGCGCGCAACGGTTACGGGCAACAAGGAGGACTATCGTCAGGCAGCGCTCAACTACTTCAAGTACATCAGCGAGCGCAATGGCATGAACTCTGAGTATTCTACCAACAGCGATAACCTCTCCTTCTCTTTTGAGTCTTCCAGCTATCAGGACTTTAGAGGTACACTCTATCCTATCGCAGAGTCGACAGATGCTAATGCCGAGCTGATAACGATGATTGCAGGCGACGAAATGCGCTCCGAGGGTAACTATAGCGAACTTACCAACCTCTTCTGCTCAAACGATGACAATGAGCGCAAGGTCAGCATCTCGCCCTCCATGCGTGCCGACGAGATCTCAAGCGCACAGGTCTACTGCATGGTGCCCGAAACGGGTAGCGCCGTTTTCTATCTTGACCAGCAGCTGCCCAAGCACATGACGGGCGACCTGCGTCTGGCAGCCTCGTGGACAGAAGACTTTGAGCACGACCGCTATACGCAGGAGATGACCGAGACTCAGTACATCAGCAAGTATGGTGGCCGTCGTGAGACAGCCACCCCCAACGTCCATATCTACCGTCGTATGATGGTTTATCTGCGTATGGCCGAGGCTCTCAATATGGCTGGCTATCCCCGCATGGCCTTCAAGATTCTCTCTGAGGGTCTGAGCAATACCGTCATTGAGAATGAGGTAATGCCTCGTTACGACAGCGAGTCGAAGGCCGACTCCATCTTCCTTAGTAAGTTCGACTTCAACCCCGTACGCTATCAGTTGATAACCATCGACGACTACCGCGGACGGTCTGGTGGCGGCCAGAACAACCACAACATGATGGGTATCCATACCCGTGGCTCTGGCTGGACACCGCTGAACGAGTACTATCAGTTGCCCGAGGCTGATCCTGTACCGTATGAGTATATCGTACCTGATCCTGAAAATGAGGAATTGGCCGATACGTTTACGGTATATGAGATTCCCATCATCGACAGCCCCGAAATCATTGCTAAGCAGCAAGCGTATGTCGACAGCCTCATCCTGAACGAGAGCGCTCTTGAGTTTGCTTTTGAGGGAACGCGCTATTACGACATCATGCGTTACGCCATGCGTCAGCCTAACCCCGGACAAGTCATGGCCAACATCATCGGCGCACGCCTCGGCGAGGCCAATCGTGGCTCTATGGCTGCCATCGCTGCCAAGCTGACCGACCAGCGTAACTGGTTCCTTAACTGGAAAGGCAAGATAGGAATGTAAGGTATTCCCCACCTATAATTGCTAATCGCAGAAAACAACCTACACTCCCTGCACTTCCTACACCTGTTGAACTTTCTTAGGTGTCAGAAGTGTAGGGAGTGTAGCATATAAAGTGCGAATGACAATTAGTAGAGTAAAAAGCCAGGTGCCATTGGCTGAAACTGGAGCTATAAATCACTATTCGAGAGAGGGAACCGACACCTGAACCGCCACGTTTTGAGAACTACACGTCAGTCTATCGGCTCGTAGCCCCGTGTTATGGTGGAGCGTGAGGCTGAGGTGTTGTCCCGTGCCTGCTTGGGCGTCAGGTTCTTGGCGGCCTTCTTGTCGTAGACTACTTTGCCGTTCTTCCAACTCTTCTGGATCTGCCATTCCATGGGCACCATCATGTCGCCCTTGCTTTCGATGATGACGATGTGATGTTCGGAGTCTGTCGTACTGCCGGGTATCGGGCTACGGTGAACATAGATGTAGAAAGAGGAAGGCACTCTCTTAGAGTCGAAGGTATGGAACATGTTTTCCAATGCCCTTGAATGGTATTCGGAAGTGGGATTGAAGGAGAAATCCATGTCGGGATGCTCGTTCAGGAAAGCCCATGTGGCCTGCTTGATCTGGCTCAGCACCGAGTCGGCCTGTGCGCTGGAGCCCAGCGTGTAGACGGTTCCCCACGTCTCGCTCTTTGGCTGGCGGGGCGAAATCGTGTTCGAACGAATGACAAACTCCTCGTTGTTCCAGTCCTTCTTCTCAATGGTATAGGTGCTGTCGTGATAGACGTAGAACTGGCGGGCGGTGATGCCTTTTTGTTTCAGGATGGGCTGAAGCAGCCGTGTGTATGCATCCTTGTCAAACGGTGTGCGCTCTTTCGGCATTTTGCTCACGCTGTCAGGGGTGTACTCATATCTGAACGTAGCGTATCCCTTGTCTCGCCACGGACTCACGTCACTTCCTGGTACAGGGTCGTAGCGGAAGGTGATGATCTCGGGGGCGTTATAATAAAACACATCCCTGTTTCGCTGATAGGTCTGCATGGTGTCACCGTTAACGTATTCTCCCAATGCGATGGTATAGCGGACGCTGTCCACCCCGCCATGGTGGTACTCCCAGCTGTAGCTTTCCTTGGCCTCGTCGGTGAGCTGCTGGCAGGTGCGGCGCATGGCGTCATACGCCCGTTTCAACCGCAGAGTCTCCATCTGTCGCACGCTGTCCTGCTTGTGCGCCAGCGAGTCCCGTTTAGGGTCGCCTGTCGGAGGCGTAGGCTGGTAGTCTTTCATCAAGCCGCAGCCCATCATGATGGTCTTATGGAGTCTGCCATCATAATAGTAGGAAACGCGAACGTTTCTTCCCAACGCCTCCATTTTGTTCACGAGACTGTCAATCTTCGGGTGGCCTTGCAGGCGCTGCTGTATCGTGCCCTGAGCCGTGGTGCTGAGGGAGACGATGGTGGCACAAAGTGCAAATACTGTTCTTTTCATATCTTCTTGTCTTTTGGTTGCTGATGGTTAGTATGCGTCGTCATTGATGGCCATTTCCGCCTGTTGGGTCATGCTGTTGCCCCGTTCTCTGATTTCCCTCGTCATCTTCAGGTAGTCGTCTTGCAGGCTGGTGCTCATCTGCTGCATCATCTGCATGGCCATACGCTGTTCTTCCTCGGCGATGGCTCGCTCCGCGAGGTCTGTCGCGTCGATGACTTCAGGATCTATGATGGTTTCTGCCTGCTTTTCTCGTTTCGCCATATAGTGCTTGGGTGGGCGAGCCATCCGCAGAATCTCCTTCACCACTTTCACCGAGTCGATCGTTTCTACGTTTGTCTGTGGCACAGCCTGCACGGTGTCTGTCTGCACGATGAGGCTGGGGGTGTCGGGCTGTTGGTCGATGGGTTTGATACCGATGTATAATAGCACAGTAATGGAAGCAGCGGCACCGATGGCCGGGTAGAGCCACACGTGGCGGCGCTTGGGTTGCTGGTTCTGCTGACCGATGCGCTGCATCACGCTGTCGCAGAAATCAGCCGAAGGCTGGGGCTTCTGCCGTCGGGCTTCCCGTCGGCGCAGGGCTTCGCGTAGATCTTTGTCGTTCTGTTCGTTCATCATTTCAATCTTTCAATTCTTCAATTCTTCAATCCTTCATCATCAGTAACAGTTTCTTGCGTATGCGGTGCAGCCTTGTGGCCAGCAGGCCGGGCTCCGCGTCCATGATATAGGCGATGTCGCGAAGCGGACGATCGTCGTAATAGTAGAGGTGGAGCAGCAGTTGCTCGTCAGCCGGCAGCCGGTCGATGGCGGCATTCAGCTGTTGTATGCGCTCCTCGCGGTCGGTGCTGAGGTCATCGTCGGGCGTGTCGGCCAGTGGCAGGTCGTCGATGTTCAGCCATTGCTGCCGCTGTCGCTTCAGGTGGTTCAGCGCCGTGTGGTAGGCGATGCGCAGCACCCACGTGAGCCACGACGAGCGCCCGTCGAACTGTCCCAGGGAGCGGAAGGCACGGACAAAAGCATCCTGCGCCAGCTCTTCGGCATCGCCCGCGTCGCTGACCATGCGGCTGACGAAGTCGAGCACCTGCGCCGAGTAGGTCTTGATGAAGTAGCCGTACTCGTCGCTCCTGCCGTCGAGTATCCGCCTGATGCGCTGCGCTTCCGTGTCGTGGTTCTTGTTCATTCTATTTATATAGACAGCCCATCCGCGAAAATATTACACGGATGGGCGTTAAAGATTGTTATTCTGCTTTGAAGATGACCAAAAAGGCATAGGGCGCAATCGCTGCGACCCATGCCCTGTCCCGGGCTTAAAAACTTTGTTTATACTACCTTTACTTAATCTTATCGAGTTCCGCAATGGCCATTTGCAGGTAGTTGCGGATGGTGTCGGTAGCGGCGTTGGCTTTCATCTGGGCAATGTCGCGCTTGAGTTGTTCCAGCTCGGCTTTGCCGTTGGGGAAATCGGGAAAGTCCGACGAGAAGAAGCCATACTCGCGGGCCCGCTTGCAGAGGGTGTAGACGGAGATGGCGTTGAACTCGGTGTTCTGTCCGGCGAGGAACTGCTGTTTGAGCAGCGAGAAGATAAGGAGGATGTTGTCGTTGCAAAGGAGGTCGTCGGCCGTGACGGGCTGTCCTTGATGCAGGCGGATGACAACGTCAGTCACCGGGTCGGTGTCGTGTTCCAGGGTGTCGTTCCAAAGTACAAGGGCATTACCTGATTGGTACTTATGACGGAGCCCTTCTATGCGCTTCTTGGCATCCTTCGCCTTCTGCTGGGCATCGCGGATGAGGCTGTCGAGGGACAGAACGGGATAGTCCTTGCCGTCCCACTCGACGCGGGCATCGCCCTTGAACAGGATGGGACTGCCTTTTCGCACCTTTGACTTGCCAAGATCGAAGAACGGCCAGTTCTGGTCGGTGAGGGTAGTGGTGGCCGAGGGAATCTTGGCGTAGGTGACGATGTAGCGCACGTCGGTCGCTCCCTTGTTACCGGCTCGCCATTCCAGGGCGTAGGCATAGCGGTGGGTTTTGGTGGTGTCGGCGTCGTCGATGATGTTGATGTTGATGAAGTTGGTGTAGTCCTTGCCGATGGCGACAAAGCGGTTAGGGTCGTCGCCAACCATCAAATTGCGCTCATTACCCACGCGGTTGCCGTCCTTCGACTCGCTCATGCTGTTGATGCCGTAGCAGTTGGGATTCTCGCGGCCGTTGGTCTCGAACTCTTCAATCATCTCGTCAAGCAGGTAGCGTTGTTTCTTGGGGAGTGTGAAGGAGTAGATGTCGCAGCGCCATTTCAGGGGCTTTTCCTCTTTCAAGATGTCGCGCTCCTGTCCGAGGCTCTTGGTTACTTCCACTCCGTGGTCGTTGGCAATGGTCATCTTAAAGCCCATCTGTTCCTCAATTTCCTTTACGGACTGGGCCGTGGCTGTCAGCGTGACGAGTAGCAGGCTCGCCGTCATGACGGTTTTCATTATTTCTTTCATAGTCGTATTGGTGTTTTGGTTAGAATGCGATGGTGGGTTGCGCCGGTGCCGCGTCTTCCTCCTCGAAGCTGATGGCGTATGCCCGCAGCGCCTCGGCTTGTGCCTGTCGGCGGTAGGCTACCTGCAAGGCTGCTTCGGCCAGATAGATGTCGGCGAGGGCCTGACGGTCGGGCGGTACGATGTCTGGCGCATCACTGGGGGCTTGGTTCTCCGTCGCTGAAGCGTGAGTAGCCTCGGCCGTTAGTACAGGAGTCGAAACGTTTTCCTGCGGTTCAGCGTGCGCAGCCTCATTCCCGACCTTTGGTCGCCTACCCGTAGCCTTTCCCCTCCCTTGTAGGGGAGGGGTTAGGGGTGGGGTCAGTATCTTTTTCGTTTGCTTTTTATGAGTATCAATCTGGGGCGTTGATGTTACAGACCCCACCCCTTTCCCCTCCACTTGAGGGGAGGGGAGGGGCTGCGCCAGAAGTTCCGGCTCATCAGCATCTCCTGTTGGCCATAGTGCTATTCCTGTACCTATTATAATTAATAGGCAAGCTACAGCGGCTACCCACCGCCAATAGCTCTTGGCCGGTCTGGCCTCTATCCGCTCCATCACCCGCTCGGTGAAGTCGGCGGGCAGTTGCGGCTGCTTGGCCTCGAACGAGGCCCGGAGTCTGTCGTATCGTTTATCTTCCATGTTCTTTCAGTTTGATATATTGATAGAGTTTCTTACGGATGCGGTGCAGGCGGGTGGCCAGCGTGCCGGCGTCGGTATCGGTGACTTCGGCGATGTCGGTGAGCGGCTGCTGCTCGAAGTAGTGCTGCTGCACGAGCAGGCGCTCCGTGGGCGGCAGTCGGCGGATGGCCTCTGTCAGCAGTCGGATGCGCCGGTCGTCGTCGGTGTCCATCACGCTGTCGGCCTCGTCGTCGGGTATGGCCTGCAGCGTCTGCTCGTCGGTTTCGAGCCAGACCACGGTATCGTGGCGCACGCGGTCGAGACAGAGCCGGTAGGCGATGCAGCGGAGCCAGGTGTAGAACGAGCTGCGGCGGGCGTCGTACTGCGACAGCTGGCGGAAAGCCTTGACGAAACAGTCCTGCGCCAGTTCCTCGGCATCCTCGCGTCGCGTCACCATCGTGGCGACGAAGGCGAAGAGCCGCTGCCCGTAGCGGTCGACCAGCCTGGCATAGTCTGCCCTGCGACCGTCTCGTAGCACGCGGTCAATGATTTGCTGGTCTGTCTCGTTTTGCTGCTCCATACACTTCTATATACGGCAATTCCCGCCCAACATTACATGGCTTAACGTTTTTTACGTTTTTCCAGTCAGAAATGGCAAAAGCCCCCAATCGGTCGAGTCCGATTAGGGGCTATGGGGCTGCTGGCAGGAAGAGCTACAGCTTCGGCCAGCCGTCGGCGGTCCACTCGATGCGGCGCTGCACCAACAGGGCGGCACCGTTTTGCTTTGTGGCGTAACCGTGGCAGATGAAGATGTCCTCGCCGTTCATGTTGTAGGCGGCGCAGTGGCCAGCGGCTTCGTATTCCTTCTTGTCACCCTCGAGGATGATGGTGCCGCCGCCCTGGGCCATGTCCTTGCCGCTGCGGTCGAGGTAAGGACCGCTGACCGTCTTGGAGCGGCCAACGGCCACGCGGTAGTTCGACTTCGCACCCCGGCAGCAGTAGTCCCAGGAGACGAAGAGGTAGTACCAGCCGTCGTGCTTGAAGATAAAGGGCGCCTCGATGGCGTTGCGGCCGGCA